>Ga0315279_10000550_pt1 | contig 73513 bp, 44 predicted proteins | sample YL17G06_20_MG_FD_203694 | JGI IMG/M metagenome (GOLD analysis project Ga0315279, IMG submission 203694) | Sediment microbial communities from Yellowstone Lake, YNP, Wyoming, USA - YL17G06_20 | ecosystem: Environmental > Aquatic > Freshwater > Lake > Sediment | place: USA: Wyoming | collected...
GAACCCGCGAGGCGATTTTGGCCGCTGCCTTGCTCTGCCCCCCGAGCAAGGCAGCGGCACTCCTCTTCCCGCACACATGATTCAATCCCCTTGGAAAGAATGGGAAAAACAACATACAAGCCACGGCATGCTCCCGCTCTGCGTGATGTCGTGGGCTTTTATCGTTCCCGGAGGGAAAAAGCTGGGCACGAGCAGCCCTTGCTGCGGCCACGTCTGCACTACGCGCTTGAGGGTATTGACGTAATCCGGGAAACCTGCGACAGTGAGTTGAGCGATGCTGGTAGCTTTGAGTTCTTCCTCGACCAGCGAGGTGCAGACTTAGCGAGCAAGTCTGTGCCATCCGCTCAGAGGCTGCGGGAGCAGCACGGGCGTTTCCAAATGTGCATAGCCAGTTGGAGAGAGCTGACATGAGACGTGTCTACCTGTTGAGTGCACTCACCTTAGCGTTCGCTGCATCTCCGAGACCGATAGCGGCGCAAGGCCTTGTAAACGAGGCCCTGGCGGGTTTCCCCCCGCAGACGTTCCGGGTGGAGTACTCGAGTCCCGCCAAGCTGCGCAAGCTCCCCAATTATCAGAATCTTCGCCAGCGCTTCATTGGGCCGAGGCTTCAGACGCTCGTGTCGTCACTCGCTCAACTGGGGATTCGGGAGGAGGACGTCGACGAAGTGATGTTGGGCTGGCAGGCCGGCCAGACCGAAATGGAGTTCTACGGATTCGCGTCGGGGCGGCTTGATACTAAAGGCATCGCTGACCGTGCTGCCGCCGCAGGCATATCTCCCTCGCCGGTGGCGGGACAGCAGGCTTACTGCCTCCAGGCGGGGCTGGCAGGAACTTGCATAGCAGTCCTCGGAAATAGCCTGGGCGCTTTCGGCTCGCTGACTTCGTTGACCGCCATGCTGGAGGCTCGGGCGGGACAAGGCCCCGGGCTCAGCTCCGACAATCGTTTCGCGCCGCTGCTGGGTGAAGCCAATAAGGAGGCGGCCATCTGGGGCGTGGCAGTGGGCCCGGCCGTGGGCGACTGGTTTAAGGGCTGGATGCCCAATCAGGGGAATCTCAAATTGGATTGGAGCCGCGTCTTCGAGAAGGTCGACTCGCTCGTCTACAGTATCGCGGCCGGTGACAAGGTCAACCTGGACGTGAAGCTCGACTGCGCGACACCTGAGGACGCTGCCACCTTGCGGCAGCTCCTGGAGGGATTAAAGCTGGCCCAGCAACTCGCCTGGCAGACCCAGAACCCCAGCCGCGCTAATCCCTTCGAGGCCATGGCGGTCAGTCAACAAAGCCGGCAGATTTTGCTGCAGGTCACTACGGGATATACCGACCTGGAACTCGCCGGCGGCGTCGGCGCCACGCACGATTGAATCCTCTCCACTCCGGGGAATCATAGGCGCGATTCGTGATAGCCCCTACTTCTCGGGTGGGGCGCACTCTCCTTATCTTCATGGATCGATATTCGAAAGTCCTCTCTTAAGTATGCCCCTTCACCCTTGCGCTGACGTTGGCTGCTTGCCATTCGCTCGGCCAGCCTGCCCACGGACAGGACCTTTTTGAAATCCAAGTTTATCCTTACGAAACGGTGCCGCCTCGGCATCAGGAGCGGCAAAACTGGCGCCGATCCGTCGATAAACCCCGATCCCGAAGTTGCAACCTGGCAAGCAGACTTGAACTACCTGCAATGAGGCGCTCAGTCCAAGGTATGAACACGCCTTCTTACTTCGGGATCGGGGTAAAGGGAGCGACCTCGGGCTTGCGGACTGCACACCACCTTCGAGGGCTGGCCTGGGCGTGCAGCCGAGCATCCCCGGTCTCTTCTTGGGCTGCCTGCCGGCAGGCTCACGGGGCCCAGTATCTTACCGACGGATCGGGACTGGCCCCTTCCTGGGCGCTGGAGGCACCGAACGCTGAGAACCCGCTTGGCCATTGCATTGAGAAGCTGTTAGAGGCATGTTGCCGGTTCACCGCGAAGTCATAATGGAAATTACGGCTAAAAGAACCCAAGCATGTAAAGGAGAAATGCGAGGCAGGCAATTGAAAGGGCGGCGCCACCGAGAATGCCCAGGGTGGCCCGCCACCGGAGTGTGCTTTCGAGTTCTTTCTCACTTTGCCAGGAGATCAGGAAGGTGGGTTCATTTTGACCCTTCATGATCAAGTTGCGGTCATGCTCGTCCTTAGGCTCAGGATTCTCGACGCAGGTCCCAGTGATGTCGTACGCTTGGCCGGGCACGACGCAATACTCGGTAAAGCGATAGCTTCCGGAAGCCGCGCCCCACGTCGAGGAGCCATTTTCCGCTGTCATCGCGAGTCTTTGCAGAGCAGAGAGGCCTTTCTGGGACGACTGCAGATCTCCAAGGGCGGTCGCTTCCTTCATTTTTTCAACGAACTCAGGGCTGCCGGGTGGATGCTTAAGAGCCTCCAGCGTTGCAAGTCGCGCGAGTTCTTTCTCCGGATCGGACAGCGTGCCCATGGATTCCAGACGGCGCTGCATCTTGGGTAAGATGAAGGTCATTATCTTCTGCTGGAACTCCGGAGTGCCGGGAGTGTGCTGGAATGTCTCGACCAAAGACTGTCTCGTCTGCTCCGCCTTCGGGTCACTGCACGCTCCGAGGAACTCCAGTCCGTGCTCGACAAAGGTTGCCGCGCGGTGCAAGTCAGCTTGGGTCACATACTTCAACAGTTCTTCCTCCGAGGCGCCGCGCCCGGCCGAGAGACGTCGCCCCCTGCCGACCGTCCGGCAGGCCTTTTCGGGCAAATCCAATTCGGCGTCGCGCGGCTCCACCAGAACTTTGCCCGTGGCATCCGTAAGGTAAAACTTGATTCCCGCAATGTCCGTCCGATGATGCGACCAGCTTCCGCCGCGACCTCGGGACTCAGTCTTCCACTTCTCGATTTCGACTTTGTAGAGGCAACAAGGAGTGTGAGTCACCGGGCTGGTGAGGAGTTGGTCGCCCTGGGCCTGGCCATGAATTTCCACCAGTCCCATGGGAATGCTGCGAATGGGCATTTCGGGCGTGTCCGCCAAAACTCGGTATTTACGGTAGGTGCCAAATCCCTTGAAGAAGGCATAGATGCCAAGACTGAAGCCGAGGACCGCGTAGACCGTAGGATCGTCGCTGGTGAAGAACATCGAAACCTCATAGCTCGGGGCATATTATGTGAGTGGGCTTTCGAAATCCAGCGCTTCGTCACAGGCGTGTCAGCCAGAACCCGGTATTTCCAGTTCGGAAGACGGAGGAACCACGAAGGCACAAAAGCACGAAGAGAAGGGGCGGACTGAAGGCCTTTGTGTCTTCGTGCGTTCGTGGCGAGAAAACCGAAAAGATTTGGCTTTTGAACCTTCTGGACTGGGCGGCGACGACCGGCTCTCCCGGGCAGTACCGTAGGCCCTGGAGAAAGCCGCACCGTTGAACGGCGAACAGTGCGCTACCCAACTTCCGTGTTCGGGGTGGGAACGGGTGTGGCCCCTCCGGTAAGATCGCCGGAAATTCCGACAGGTTTTCCTTTTCGGCACAAGCCGAATTCCAAAGCATGATTCTCACGCCGCCCGGACGGGTAACGGAAACACTCGGTCAACTGCAGCCTGCACTTCGGCCTTCGTCACCAGGATAGCTTTCGTCCTGCAGGTTCGCGAGATTGCCACTGGTTACCGCAATACCCGCAGAGCTGCAGATCACCGCATCGAGTGCGTCGGCTGATTCCTCCAGCTTTGCCCGAAACCAACCTGGATTCACGCGTGCTGAGAGTGCAGACACGAGTCTCTGGCGTATCAAGGGTGCCTCGCCTTTGTTCTCATTGTATTTCTGTTCTCAGTACAGCAGGTGATTCTGCGCGCCCTTTTCCCGCAGCGCCAAAAGCCGACAGGCAAACCGGTGAATGTGCTATGTTTTTCAGCTAAGGAAGGTACAAATGAAAACGCAGGTAAAGCTTTTGTTAGCAGTTTGTTTCCTTTTTCTATGCGGGACAATCACCGAGGCTAAAGAGTGTCGTGGGTATTTCCTCGCTCGGCACACCTAATTGGAACGGGGAGCGAAATTGCGCATGAGAAAAGCTAGAACCCGGCGTCAGTTCCTGGAAGAAATCATGTTGACAGCGAGTGCGGCTGTGCTGAACAAACCGGGACTCGCGGCAGCCGGCCGTCAGACGACCCCGTTGCCGAATCCGGAGTTTTATTGGGGCATTGGCGTCGAGAATTGCTGGATGGCCCAAACCGACCCCGCGCGCGACGGCAACCGGCGGCTGCTGGATGTATTTCTCCAAATGCAACATTACGAGAAGTGGAAGGAAGATCTGGACCTGCTCCCTTCCACAGGTGTCTGCTGCATTCGCTACTCCGTGCCCTGGTACAAGGCAGAGCCCAAGCCCGGTGTTTACGACTGGAGCTGGATTGACAGGCCGGTAGAGTATCTGGTGCACAGACTGAAGATCATCCCGATCATCGACCTGATCCACTACGGCACTCCGGCATGGATGCCGGACGGCGTGGTGGATGAGCGCTTCCCCGACGCCATTGCCCATTACGCCGGTGCGATGGCCGCTCACTTCAGAGGCTTGGTAAACCATTACTCGCCTCACAACGAACCCCAACTGACTTGCCTATTCTGTGGTCTCGTCGGGCGCTGGCCCCCTTACCACAAGACGGTCGAGAGTTGGGCAAGGGTCGGCTTGGCCGCGGGGAAAGCCATGGTTTTGGAGATGGAGGCAATTCGCGCTGCCGTCCCCGATGCCGTGATAGTGTCCGTGGATCCGTGGATGAATGGCGTCGTGGATAGTTACATCCAGGTCCCCAAGGATGACTCCCATTGGCAGGAAATCAGTCTGGCTTCGGCCTGCTACCCGGCATCGTTGGCCTACGGGAAGATTGGCGCCGACCACCCCTTCGCAGCTTTTCTTGAAAAGTGCGGGGTCAGGAACCGCGAGGTGGCCTGGTTTGAAAAGAACGCTCGCAAGCCGGACATTCTCGGGTACAACTTCTATCCGGATTTCGCATACGGTTGGGGTGATCGCCCGAACCAGAGGACGAAGGATTATACGAAGGACGGGACCATCCCTTTCGAGAAAGGCGCTGCGGAAGCCGCCTCCCTGCTGACGCCGGGAATCATGCGGGCCCAGCGCTACTTTGACTTGCCTGTGTATCTCACAGAAACGAGCGCGGGTCGAAGCATCGATGCCCGGATCGCCTATATCAATGCCCTTGGGGATTGGGTCGCCGAGATGGAGCGGCAGAACCTTCCTCTGCGAGGAGTCAACTGGTGGCCGCTCTTCGACACGATCCAGTGGAACTACCGTGAGGAGGTTTCACTTCCCTTGGCGGACTTCATTTTCGAAGGGGGCTGGAATAATGGGCTGTATCGAATCCATGCCGATGCTGATGGAGACCTCAAAAGGGTGCTGACTCCTGCGGTGAAGGCATATCATGACATGATCGCGCGTCATCGCCACCGGGCTGCGCCGGCCTGACGTACTGCGCCTTCGCTTGTCGTAGGTCTGCGGGTAGTGATCTGGCGGTGGCCCAGGAGGTCCTGCTTCTTTTTTTCTTTTTGGCAAGGAAACTACGCTAGGATATGGGGAAGCTAGGCTAACGCGAAGGCGGGGTGGAGACCGCGGGAGGGGGGCGTCAAGGCCCAGGAGACCGCGTTTTGTTTTCCTTTCAGCGCTGAACACCGCGGTGGTTTTTCCCATGGGCCTGCAAATTTTTTGGGCCGCTGTCCCGCGGGAAAGGCAGCCAAGCTGGATCCAATTGCAGCCCTGCGTCACGAGCAGGCTGAGGGCGTGGGGGCCGCCAGCGATTGATCTTAGGTGGCTTTCGGTCAATGCTTTTCCAGCATTCAGGCCCATTTCAGGGCGAAAACGGGGAAGAAAGCAGCGTTTCCGGGGAGATTTTCGCACCCACATATGTGGGGGTATTCTCTCGGACGAACACAACATCTTCGGCAAATTGCCCGACATAACAGTAGGATTCACCAGTAATTCGCAGGAAAACACCTAAAACTCATAAAAAAGACTTGACATCTCCATAGCCTTCGGCGTATACGAAGGCCATGAGAGGGGTGTGGTCGGGTGCTGCATCCTGATTCCTGTAGGTAGCATTCGCGCAAACGATTTTGGCATCTAAGGTTGGGAGCATGATAGAAACCAGAGAGGTTATGGGGATTCGCGAAGCCTCCGAGTATCTCGGGGTCTCCCGCGAGACGCTTTACAAGTACGTGTATGAAGAGAAGATTCCCGCCTTCAAGCTTGGCAACCGCTGGAAGTTCAAGAAGACTGTCCTGGACCGTTGGATGGAAAGGCAAAGCACACAGTTTGAACAACGCGCCGAAAGCCGGCAACGCAGGACTGCCCGGTAGGGAGTAACGCCCATGTTCGGGTTTGGAAAACCGAAGAGTGTGATTGGACTGGATATCGGATCGAGTGCGGTCAAGGCTGTCGAGCTGAAGAAAAGGGGTGCGACTTACGAACTGGCGAACCTGGGGATGGAACCCCTTGGCCAGGACACGGTGGTCGATGGCGCCATTATGGATGCTCTTTCGGTCTCGTCGGCGGTGGACAAGATCTTCGCCGAGAACAACATCAAGACACGCAATGTCGCCACTTCTGTCTCCGGCCACTCGGTCATCGTCAAGCGCATCACCGTGACGGCAGCGACCGAAGACGAACTCCATGCCGCCATTCCCTACGAGGCCCAGCAGTACATTCCGTTTGACATGGCGGATGTTTGCTTGAGCTACCAGCCGTTGGGGCCAGCCTCCTCAGGCACGGGCATGGACGTGATGTTGGTGGCGGTCAAGCGGGAAAAAATCTTGAACCACACGAACGTGTTGAGCCAGGTCGGCAAAATACCTACGGTGGTCGATTACGACGGCTTTGCGGTGTTCAACGCCTTCGAGGTGAATTACGATCCCGCTCCCGACCAGATGGCAGCCCTCTTGAATATCGGCGCCAGTATTATGAATATCGTGATCGGCCGAGGGGGTACGCCGCTGTTCACCCGCGACGTCTCCGTTGGGGGCAACCAATACACGGATACCCTGCAAAAGGAACTCGACTTGAGCTTCGAGGACGCGGAGAGACTGAAGCAGGGATTGGAGGTGGCCAATGTGGGCCCGGAGCAGAAGACTTCCCACCTCCGGTCCGTTTCGGAAATTCTGCTGCTCGAAATCCAGAAGACCTTTGACTTCTTCCGTCAGACCACTTCCACGGAAAACATCCAGCACATTTACCTGTCGGGGGGGACGGCCAAGATCGAAGGCTTGGTCGACCAGCTCAAGGAGGAGTTCGGCATCCCAGTGGAGATCATCAACCCCTTCCAGAAGGTCAGCATCGATCCCAAGAAATTCGATACGAGCTACGTGAACGAAATCGCTCCCCGCATGAGCGTGGCGGTGGGGCTGGCCTTGAGGAGCTTTGATTAGCCATGATCAAGATTAATCTGCTGGGAGCTGCAGCACCTCCAACCGCGGGGCCGGCGGCGCCACCTACGCGTGCCTTCCAGGTGGTGACCTTCGTGGGTGCTCTGGTCGTTTGCCTGGCCATTGTGGGTGTGTTTTACAAGTTCTGGAGTAGCCAGGTGGCGGAACTGGAGCAAGATCTCAAGCGGCAACAAGATCGGGAGAAGGAACTGGCAGGTGTGCGAGCCCAGAACGCCGTCTACCTGCAGCATCTGAATGAGTTGGAGAGGCGCATCAATACCATCCAGACCCTTCAGGCGAGCCGGGTGGGCCCGGTAGAACAAATGACCGCCCTGGGCCAAGTGGCCAACCAGACCGCTGACGTCTATCTCTATACCGTGGCCCCGCAGGGCGAGCGCCTCGCGGTGCGCGGACAGTCGGGCTCCGTCCAGTCCATGGCCACCTTCCTGTCCGCTTTGCAGCACTCGGGAGCTTTTACCGACGTGCAACTGCGGCAGTTCTATGAGGACGACCAGCAGAGCCGGTTGACATACAAGTTTTTGCTGGATTGCCTTTATAAGCGGCCGGCACCCGCCGGCGCTACGGCGCAACCTGCCACCCCGGCCGGCACCACTACCTCCGCGCAGCGGGCGGGCATGTAGAGGAGAAGGGAACGACTATGGCCAACCGCTTCACCAATCTGCCGGCGAAAGTCCAGGCCGCCATCCTCATCGCCGTGGTGGTGGCCCTAGCTGCCGGTTTCTTCTTCTACGGGATCCCGGGTGTTGCCAGCTCGGTCTGGTCCCTTTCCGCGAAAAAAGAAAGCCTGCAAAAGCAGGTGACCCGGCTGAAGGCGGAAAACGACAAGAACGAGGCCTTCCGGCAACAACAGGCCGAGTACTTGAATCGCATCCGACAACTGGAAACCCAACTGGAGACCCTGCGTTCCATCGTTCCCGACGAGCAGGCGACGGACGAATTCATGAAGATGGTTTTCGATGTCGGAGCAGCGACGGGCACCAATGTCCGCACTTTTGTTCCCAAGGACTTGGTGGCTAGGGACTTCTACATGGAGATGCCCTTTAATCTGCGCCTGGACGGGACTTACTATTCTTTGCTGAATTTCTTCGATCGGTTAGCTCACGAGCAACGCATCGTCAGCGTGACGGGCCTTAGTTTAGGTGCTCCAGTGGGTGGCGGCATGGGCAATTACCTGGTCTCGGCCAGCGAGACCGTGGGGGCTAATTGTGTGGTGACGACTTACTTCAACAAACCACAAGCCGCGGCGCCGCCGAAGAAGAAATAGTTCAGGATGAGGACAATGGTTAACCAGAGGCTTCAATCCACAAACGGAACGAGGGTGGGAAGTTCCCTGCTTTGCGCGATGCTGATTGCCGGGGGATGGGCTAGCATGAGTTGGGCAGGCCAGGCGTCGGCTAAACCTGCTGCCCAGAAGCCCGCGGTGACCCGCACCAAGAAGCCCGCTAGCCCTGCGACAGCTAAGCAGGCGAAAGGCCGCCGCGTTAAACCTGCCACGGGAGGCCCGCCGCTTCCGAGGTCGAAAGAGCCTCCCCCGCTGGTCGCGAGTCGGCGTGATCCTTTCAGAATCCCGCCCCCGCCCATGCCGGGCCTGCAGGGCGGGCCGGGCTTGCAGCCCAGCAGCCCCGAGGTGACAGGCCCCCTGCCGCCGGGCCCGCGCGGTTTGGTGATCTCGCAATTGATACTGCAGGGGATCGTTCGCCAGGAGACCACCAACAAGATGCTCGCCGTAGTGACCAACTATACCAAGCGGGCTTATTTCTTGCGGGAAAACGATGCGGTTTACAACGGCGTAGTCAGCAGGATCACGCCGGACGCGGTCTATTTCAAGGAGAACCACCTGGACCAGTCTGGACGGGTGTCCTCGGTGGAAGTTATTAAACGACTGCCTTCGGCTCCTGGAGAGGGAAGATGAAACGACAAGCATGCGTTTTGCTGACAATGGTAGGGCTGATTCTGGGCACGGTTTCCGCCCTCGCGGGCCGCACCCCTGCGGTTTTGCCCCGGGCAACCTTAAAGGCCATCACGGTCTCCGGTCCATCCTCAGGCAGGGAACTCGTCCTGCGCATGGAAGGCGAATGGTCGTTCAAGACCGAGCAGGCCACTGATCAGACCCTATTCATTGATCTGAAAGGCGCCAAGGTGGGCGAGGTCCCCAAGACGGCACAATGGTCCGGTGGTCTGCTGACGGGTTACAAGCTCTTGCAGTACGTCGATTCATCCAGTGAGCCGGTGGTGCGCGTGCTGGTGGAGATGAAGTACCTGGAGCCGCACACGGTCCAGCGGGAACGTGGGGGCCTCCGCTTGCTCTTCGGGCAAACTGCCTCCTCGAGCACGCCTCCTACTACCCAGAGCTCGACGACTCCGGCCACCACGCCGGCGGTCGAGACGCCTCGGGCGCTTCCCGTCGCAGCGGTGAATGGTCCGGTAACAGTTTCAGACATTGCGATTACAACCGGCGCGGCTGGCGAGACGTATGTGGACGTGGTGACCACGCGTGTGGCTCCGTTCCGTGTGCTCCAGTTGCGCAACCCGCGTCGTCTGGTCGTCGATTTTGAGGGGGCGCGCTACGCAGCTCCCCACAAGTCCTATGCAGCCCATTCGCCCGTGCTGATGAACGTCCGGGTAGCTCAGTTCCGCGAGAAGAATCCCGAAGTGGTGCGTGTGGTGGCTGATCTTGCGGGAGATCCGGCTTTTGACGTTCACGCCTCCCGCGGCGGAGTGCGCATTGAACTGAACTCGCGCCACTTGGCCGCGCTGCCCGCGGCTTCCGCTCCTCCTGCGCCGGCGGCCGAGCCGACGCCGCCTCGTCCGGTCGAAAATCCTGTCCAGGCGCGCGTTACTGCCCCGGCCAATGAGCCCAAGACCGAGGTGATTGCCCAACCGGCAAGTGCCGCGGTTCCAGCGCAGCCGGAAACTAAGGAAACGCCCAAGGTGAGCGATCAAGCCGCCTTGCCTCCTGTGGCGGATTCCCAGCAGGTGGTGGCTGCGCCTCGGCCAGCGGCTCCGAGTCAAACTCCCGAGGCGTTGAAGGCGGAAAGGGCTTTCCAAGTTCTCAATTCCCATCCCGAGGCCAATTTCGCGCAAGCGCAACCAGCCGCCGCGGCCGCTGCTGGCACCGAGCAGCCCAAGTACACGGGAGAGCCCATCTCCGTCAACTTGAAAGACGTCGATCTGAAGGACTTCTTCCGCCTCATTCACGAGATCAGCGGGCTAAATATGCTCATCGACCCGAACGTGACGGGGAGCGTCACCATGGTCTTGGAAGCTGTGCCGTGGGACCAGGCTCTGGATATCGTCCTCAAGAACAATCACTTGGCGAAAACTCTGGAAGGCAATGTGTTGCGCATCGGTAGAGTTGAAACTCTCACGGCGGAGCAGGAGGCTACCGCGAGACTGGCGGCTGCCCGCGAAGAGGCTGCGCCGCTGGTGACCGTCTTCCGACCGATAAATTATGCTAAAGCTACTTCGATCGCTACCATGCTGAAGTCTTGGGTAGGGGGTGGGGCACTCACCAAACGAGGCAATGTTCTCGTGGACGAGCGCACCAACACCCTGATTATTTCGGACATTCAATCGCAAATCCCGATTATCGAGAGTATCATCGCCAAGCTGGATACGAAAGCCAAGCAAGTGGTTATTGAGGCGCGAATCGTGCTGGCGACCTCGTCCTTTCAACGAACCTTGGAGGCCGCGCTTTCCGGAGCAACGCTGAACAAGGCCGGGAACACGTTGGTCGGCGGGTCAACAGGAACAGGTGCGAGTGCTACGCCCACGGTGACTTTCCCCGGTCCGACCGGTATAGTCGTCGGCCAGACGGGTGCGGCGGGATTTGGCGCGCTTGCCGTCTCCAACGCCTCCTCGCGATACTTGATTAATGCGGCCATTGCAGCGGCGGAAATACGCAGCCAGGCCAAGACGATCTCCCGGCCAACCATCGTCACTCAAAATAACGTGCCGGGATTGGTCACGCAAGGCAGTCAGATCCCCATTCAGACCACCATCAACAACACCATCAGCGTTACGTATGTAAATGCGTCGCTCCAGCTTACCGTTACTCCCCAGGTCACGGAGGACGGCAACATCTTCCTGACTATTAATGTGACCAATGCCTCGCCGGGAGCGGTGCTGACGTCGGCCGGCCCCAGCATCAACACCCAGACGGCCCAAACCCAGGTGCTTGTTCCGGACGGAGGGACAGTAGTCTTCGGCGGGGTGACATTGACCTCGCGGACCAAGTCAGCGAGTTATGTGCCCCTGCTCGGCAGCATCCCGATCATCGGGCACCTGTTCAAGTCCAGCAACGTCCTGGACTCTGACCAAGAATTGCTCTTCTTCGTATCGCCCAAGGTGCTGACCGGGTGACTTTCGGTTAGACCAAGGGCTTAAATCGGGGGCAAGTAGGGAGGAGACAGCAATCTCCTCCTTTTTGTTTCCATAGATGTAGGGGCGCATGGCCATGCGCCCCTACATAGGCGGTTACCGTCTCATGCGGCCAAGCTCATCTCCTCATCCTTTCGCCACGAGGCAAGATCGGCTTCGGGAACGGATGGAGACGCACGGGCTGCCCCTGCTGCTGGTTACGAGCCTCACGAACATCTTCTATTTGACGGGTTTCCGGGGCAGTGCGGGGGTGGCCGTTCTTGGGCCTGCGGAGGCTCTTCTTTGGGTGGACCCCCGATATACCCTTCAGGCGCACGAACAGGCCCGAGGCGTGGAAGTAATCGAGGAAAAGCAAGGCCTTCTGAAGGCAGTGGCCAAATGGCTCCGGAAAGGCAGGGTTCGACGGGCTGCCTACGAGCCTGCGCACATGACTTGTTCCGACTTTGAGCGGCTTGCGCAGGATACCTGTTCAAGCGTTAAGTTCGAATCCTCCGGAGACCTAATCGAGGAACTTCGTGAGGTGAAGGATGACGGCGAAATCGCCCATATCCGAGAAGCAGGCCGCGTGACGGTGGAAGTCTTTGAAGAGGTGATTCGCCAAGCGCGTCCCGGGGTGAGCGAGTCCGACTTAGCCGCAGAGATCGATTACCGGATGCGGAAGAAGGGTGCGGAGGGGGCGGCGTTTGAGACCATAGTGACTTCCGGGGCCCGAGGGGCCTTGCCTCACGCGCGGGCGTCTGCCAAGTTGTTGGAAAAAGATGAATTGGTTATCGTCGACCTCGGTGCTATACTGAACGGCTACGCCGCTGACATGACCCGGATGATTGCCTTAGGGAAGCCCACGCGGCGCGCTCGAAGCCTTTATAACGCCGTGCTAGGAGCGCAAGGGGAGGCGTTAGCAACCCTTGGCGAGGGAGTCCGGGCTAAAGAGGTAGACGCCGCCGCCCGGCGCTTCCTGGCGCGGCGTGGAGTGGCGAGGTACTTCACCCACAGCACCGGGCATGGCGTGGGCCTCGAAGTCCACGAAAGGCCCCGGCTGGCCAGAGGCGAGAGGGCTCGAGTCAAGGCCGGCTGCGTGGTCACAGTGGAGCCCGGAATATATCTGGAGGGCTGGGGGGGTATACGCGTCGAGGACACAGTCTTGGTGCGCTCTGATGGCCCGGAAATCCTCACCCCAGCCTCCAAAGAACAGTGGGTTGTAGCTTAACGGGAGAGGGCGAAATCGATGCCCGGGAAGAATCCCATCCGTGGAACAGAAGGGCCGGTGAGGACTTGGGGCCTCAAGGACATCGAGAAACTCCTCGATGTTCTAGCGGGGCGTGAAATCACCGAGTTTGAACTGGAACAGCACGGGGTGAAGATCCGCGTCAAGCGGGGAGACGCCCACGTCGGCAACCCGGGCGTCGCTGAGGCTTACTTCTCTGCTCCTCCCTCGCCGACGTTAGCGCCCGCGGGACCGCCGGCTCCCGTGGTCGCCACGCCTGCGTCCCCGGTCGCACCGGCTGCGGCGGAGCCGACGGCAGAATCCACGGAAGGCTTTTACGTCCAGAAGTCCCCCATCGTGGGTACCTTTTATGGGGCGCCCGCCCCGAACGCTCCTCCCTTCGTCAAGCCGGGCGATGTGGTGCAAGTGGGCCAGGTTCTGTGTATCATCGAGGCCATGAAATTGATGAACGAGTTGGAGGCCGAGGTGGCGGGGGAGATCGTTCGCGTCTACGTGGAAAACGCACAGCCCGTCGAGTACGGGCAATCCTTGTTTGCCATCAAACCCTCGCACAAGAAATAGATTCAAAACTGGAAACTCGAAATTCGAAACTGGAAAATCGAAAATCGAAACTCGAAAACTGCATACGCCCTCGATTTTCAAGTTTCCATCTTCTAGTTTCCATTTTCGATTTTCGAATCTCGAGTTTCGGCGCGTGAATTTCGAGGCGGCATGTTCAAGAAGGTTCTGATTGCCAATCGCGGTGAAATCGCCCTGCGGGTGATTTGCGCCTGCAAAGAACTGGGGATTCAGACCGTGGCGGTGTACTCCGAAGCGGATCGGTGGTCACTCCACGTGCGTTTTGCTGACGAGGCGGTCTGCATCGGCCCGCCTCGGAGTGCGGACAGCTACCTGAACGTCGCCAGCATCATCTCGGCTGCGGAGATTACCGGCGCCGAAGCGATCCATCCGGGATACGGGTTCCTGGCGGAAAGCGCGTATTTTGCGGAAGTCTGTGAAACTTCCAACTTGACGTTTATCGGTCCTCGCCCGGAGCTCATTCGCCTAATGGGCGATAAGAACCGGGCGCGGAGGGCCATGGCCGAAATGGGCCTGCCGATCCTGCCGGGTTCCGAAGTCATCCAGTCCGAAGACATGGCCTTGGAGGAGGCTGAGCGAACGGGTTACCCGGTGATGGTGAAGGCGGTGGCGGGCGGCGGAGGCCGTGGCATGCGCATTGTCCGGTTGCCGGAGGAACTGCCCGGCGCGTTGCGCATGGCGCAGAACGAGGCGGCGGCGTCTTTCGGCACGCCGGACGTTTACTTGGAGAAGTACCTCGATGCGCCCCGGCATATCGAGTTTCAGGTGCTGGGCGACCATCATGGCAAGGTCGTCCATCTGGGTGAGCGCGAATGCACCATCCAGCGCCGGCACCAGAAGCTTGTGGAGGAATCGCCTTCCACCCAGATGGGTCCGGAGATGCGACAACGGGTGGGCCGCCAAGTGGTTGGGGCGCTCGAAAAGATCGGATACACCAACGCCGGTACGGTCGAATTCCTGATGGATGAGAGCCGGAATCTTTATTTTCTGGAGATGAATACGCGCATTCAGGTGGAGCATCCGGTAACGGAAATGGTGACGGGGCTGGATCTGGTCAAGAGACAAATCCTCATCGCTGCCGGCGACCCCCTGCCGATTGAGGGGGAGACGATCGGCTTGCGCGGGCATGCCATCGAGTGCCGCATCTGCGCCGAGAATCCCGAAACCTTTGCCCCCTCTGCCGGCAAGGTGACGGCTTTCCACGCCCCGGGCGGAACCGGCGTGCGGGTCGATACCGCTGCCTATGCGGAATCAGTCATACCACCTTTTTATGACTCGCTCATCGCGAAGTTGATCGTGCATGGCAAAGACCGTGCCGAGGCCATCAGTCGCATGGCGCGGGCGCTGGAGATGTTTGTCATCGAAGGAATCTCCACCTCTATCCCGGTCCACGAGAAGATCATGGCCGATCCGGATTTTCGCGCCGGCACGTTTGACACCCATTTCCTTGCCAGGTTTTCCCGGAACGGCGAACGCTTCGTTTAACGGGTTGCTGAAAACGGTCTAGGGCATGTTAGTAAAGGCTGAGATGCTTCGCGGAGTTTACCCTGAGTCCGTCGGCTGACGGACGAAGGGCTCAGCATGACATCGCGGGTGTTTCTCCGCAACCTGTTAAGACTCCAGGAAAAGGCGCATTATCGGTTTACCCCAATCCCGAAGTTGAGGGGTTTTGAAGGATGCTTTCTCTTTCGAGATCAAGGAATTCGCCTGTCTTGCTCTGCGGGATCGAACCTGGGCGAAATTAGATATTGTTCGCACCAGGCGATCAATACCATCTCCGATGAGCTTCAAGATGCTCGGTTCCACAACGCACGGACAAGGCCTCCTATCATATGGTGCAGGGGAAGGCCAACTTCGGGAGCGGGGTTTATCATTTCCGCGCCTGTATGCGATAATCGACCCCGCGCAGGCCGGCGGGCGTTCGCCCCTTGCGGTGGCAGAGATCTTCCTGGCGGCAGGCGTCCGGCTGCTCCAGTTTCGAGACAAGCGCGCTTCGCCCGGGGAACTCTTCATGCACGGGCGGGAGATTGCGGAACGTGTCCGGCAATCAAAAGGCATCTTCATCATCAACGACCGCGCCGATGTGGCGCGGGCGGTGGATGCCGATGGCGTCCACGTGGGGCAGGAGGATTTGCCGGTCGAACTCGCCCGCCGCATCCTTGCCCCGGGCAAGTGGGTAGGGTGTTCGACGCATAGGCTTGAGCAGGTCATCGAGGCGGATCGTTCTTCAGCCGATTACATCGCTTTCGGCCCTATTTTCCCGACCAAGAGCAAGGAAAGGCCGGACCCCGTCGTGGGGCTGGAAGCTCTGCGGGAAGCGCGCAGGGCAACGCGCAAGCCCCTGGTGGCCATCGGAGGAATAAGCATCCGGAATGCGTGCGAGGTGATCGAAGCCGGCGCGGATGCGGTAGCTGTAGTCCGCGACCTGCTCCAGGCGCCAGAGATAGGCAGGCACGCTGAAGAGTTCTTAAAGGTCTTGGGCGAAACGTAGAAAACTCCTAACTCCGTGGTCAAGGGTCAGTCGCGCCAATCAACCGGCAAGGGACGGCGGACCTCTCTGGTGATGGGGATACCCGCAACAGTCAACTCGGCCCCTGAAGCTGCCCGTACGGAGCTCGTGAAAGGTCTGGGCCTGTTCGATTCCACGACCATTGTCATGGGCTCCATGATCGGCTCGGGGATTTTCATTGTCGCCGCCGATATTGCCCGGCTGGTGCGTTCGCCGGGCCTTTTCCTCCTTGCCTGGGTCATCAGCGGGCTCATGACGATCACGGGCGCGGTGACGTATGGTGAACTGGCCGGGATGATGCCCCATGCCGGCGGCCAGTACGTTTACTTGCGCGAGGCCTTCGGGCCGTTATTCGGCTTTCTGTATGGCTGGACCCTTTTCTTGGTGATCCAGACCGGGACGGTGGCGGCTGTCGCGGTCGCTTTCGGCAAGTTCCTGGGCGTCTTCGTCCCGTGGGTTTCGGCACAGAACATCCTGGTCAATCTGGGGCAGTTGAACTTCCCCGGCCGCGCCGTCGCCCTGACCGTGTCCTCGCAGCAACTGGTTGCCATCCTGGCGCTGCTGTTTCTGAGTACCATCAATGTGTTCGGGCTGCGTGTGGGTGCCTGGGTGCAAAATATCTTCACCATCCTCAAGGTTGGAGCGCTGCTGGGGCTGGTCGGACTGGGTTTGTGGTGGGTCAGCCGGCCATCCTCAACAAGTATCCGGGTCGAGCATCTGTGGCAGGGAGTGCCTTGGGACTTGGCAACACTGACGGTGCTCGCGGTGGCGCTAGTCGGGCCTTTGTTTTCCTCCGACGCCTGGAACAACATTACCTTTACCGGGGCAGAAGTCGTCAATCCCAAGCGCAATCTGCCGCTGGCTTTGTTCCTGGGAACCACCGTGGTTTGCACGCTCTACCTGGCGTGCAACTGGGTTTACCTGCGAGTCTTGCCTTTCTTCGGGACGCCACAGGGCGGACCGCTCGCGCGAGGCATTCAATACGCGGCGGAGGACCGCGTGGCCACGGCCGCCATCCAAGCGATGCTGGGAGGCAAGGGAGCGGGATTGATGGCTGCGGCGATCATGATTTCCACCTTTGGCTGTATGAATGGCCTCATCCTGACCGGGGCGCGTGTCTACTATGCCATGGCCCGGGATGGCCTGTTCTTCTCCGCCGTGGGTAATGTTAACCCCCGATACCACACGCCCGCGATTTCCCTGCTGGTGCAGGCCGTCTGGGCTGCGCTCCTCACCCTTTCCGGCACTTATGGCGAACTGTTGGATTATGTGATTTTTGCGTCCGTTCTGTTCTACATCTTGACCGTCGTGGGCGTCTTCCGCCTGCGGCGGCTCCGCCCCAACGCGCCGAGGCCTTACCGCGCCTGGGGCTATCCCATCCTGCCCGCTCTGTATATAGTGTTTGGGTTATTTGTTGAATGGGCTTTGCTGACGCACAAGGCTCTGCGTAGCGTCGCAGGGTTGAGCATCGTGGCCCTGGGCGTCCCGGTTTTCTACCTGTGGCGCCAGCGTCGCACGAGTGTGGTTCAACCCCGATCCCGAGCTTAAACGGCTTTCGTCGCAGCGGTAATATTCTTTCGCCTTCGGAATGGGGGCGAACACTCTCGTGCCGTTCCAACTATTCGGGGCAATTCTTCGTCAGTCGGCGGCCAGGCAGGAGCTAAGCAAGGCTCAGGCGCGAGGCGTAGGCTGAATTAGTTGGAAAGGTACTCGTCAGCTAAACTTCGGGATCGGGGTTCAATGATCAACTTCGGGAGGTGGCATGGCTGGACTGTTCGTGAAGAAGAGTATTGACCTGTTACGAATGGAGGCTGCGGATACGGGCCATGGTTTACGGCGTGCGCTCGGCCCGCTCTCGCTGATCACGCTGGGCATCGGCGCCATCGTCGGCGCGGGGATTTTTGTTCTGAGCGGGCTAGCGGCCCAGCACACCGGACCTGCCTTGGTACTCTCGGTGATCCTTTCGGGGGTGGGCTGCGCTTTTGCCGGGCTGTGCTACGCGGAATTTGCGTCCATGATCCCGATGGCGGGCAGCGCGTACACTTACGCGTATGCTACGCTGGGGGAACTCCTGGCGTGGATTATCGGCTGGGACCTAATGCTCGAGTACGCCGTGGGCGCCACGACAGTTTCTATTGGCTGGTCCGGCTACGTGGTGTCGTTTCTTCAACGGACGCTTCATCTCCCTTTCCCCGCCGAACTCACCAAGAGCCCCTGGGAGACCGTACGGCTGGCAGATGGAACCTTGATTCACCCGTACTTTAACCTTCCGGCTGCTTTCATCCCCGCCGCCATTACGGTCTTGCTGATCATTGGCATCCGCGAATCCGCGAAGTTCAACAACTTTGTCGTGCTGGTGAAGGTGGGCGTGGTTCTCATGTTCATTGCGGTTGGGATCCTCTACGTTCACCGGAGCAACTGGCATCCGTTTCTTCCCGCCAATCAAGGCGTGTTCGGCGAGTTCGGCATCAGTGGGGTCCTGCGCGGGGCCGGCATCATTTTCTTCGCGTATATCGGCTTCGACGCAGTGTCCACGATGGCGCAGGAGGCGCGCAACCCCGAGCGCGACATGCCCCTTGGCATTCTAGGCTCGCTGGGCATCTGCACCCTCCTGTATATCGCCGTGGTCTTGGTGCTGACTGGCGTGATCCCCTTTCGTCAACTGAACGTGCCGGACCCCTTGGCGGTCGCCATCGATTCCACTCCCGCCCGCGCTTGGATGTCGCCGGTGGTCAAGCTCGGCGCTATTCTGGGGACGACGGCGGTGATTCTGGTGATGATGTTGGGGCAGACCCGCGTGTTTTACTCCATGGCCCACGACGGCCTGCTGCCCAAGGTGTTTGGGGCGGTCCATGCGCGCTTCCGCACGCCTTACGCGAGCACGGCGCTCACGGGCTGCTTCGTGGCCCTGGCCGGCGGCCTGACCCCGCTGCGCATCGTGGGCGAACTCGTCAGCATTGGGACCCTCCTGGCCTTCGTCATTGTGTGTGCCTCAGTAATGGTCATGCGGAAAAAGCGGCCGGACATCACTCGGCCGTTTCGAGCCCCGCTGGTCTGGATCGTGGCCCCGCTCGGCATGATTGTTTGTCTCGCCCAGATGGTGGGATTGCCCAAGGATACCTGGCTACGTCTGGTCGTTTGGATGGTCGTGGGATTGATCATCTACTTCAGTTACAGCCGACGCCACAGTTTCCTGCGGAACGAACTGGAGCGGGGCACGCCGGCCAGCGCGCCGCTGGGCAGGGGAAAGTCTTAGTGCTTGCGTTCCCAGCGCAACGCGCGCGTGTTATCCGGCCGGAGAGGTAGCGCCCGCCGCGGCCGAAGGCCTGCCGATCCTAATGGCGGGCGGGCCCCGTGGGTCTGCGGCATCCTTATCCGCGCCGATAGTGACGTACCGGGCGTCGGTGGTTGGTCCTTTTTCGCGGCGGGGACGTGAGCGCGGCGGTGCGCCGTGCGTCCTCCTGTAGCGCAAGGAGTCGCCTGCGATTATGCTGGCTGGGGTGCTGGAACCTTTCCTCAATGAATACCGGACGCGCCGCATGGCGCGGTTCACGGCCTGGGTATTGGCCTACGGCGCCGCCGTGTGGCTGACCGACCGGCTCACCCGCTCCACCGGCGGAGCTCCCGGGTTTCTGTGGTTTCTTTTCTGCGTGGCGGGGATTGTCTCGGCAGCCTATTACTTCGTGCGGCTCGTGGGATTTATCCGGGGGCGCCTCCTCTGGCGGCTCCGCCGGCGGCTGGTCGTCGCCTATGCTTTTATCGCTTTTGTCCCGATTGTGCTCATTCTTTTGCTGGTCGCCCTCGGTGCGTTCATCATAAATGGCCAGCTTGCCGCCTTTCTGGTGGCTTTGAGCCTCCGCAACCACTTCGACGAACTGGAGCAAGTGAACCGCGTCGTGCTCCATGAAGCTCGCCTGGGTGGGCCATCCTCGCCGGACGCACGGCTGGAGCGCATACGAAATTTCTACGTTGCCGAGCTGGTGGAGTATGCGGCGAGTTATCCCGGACTGGAGATTACCCTTCGTTTGGGAACGCTGACGCGGTCCTTCCGGCTGAACGGCCAGGCGATCGAGAGCCCTGTAACTGTGCCCACCTGGCTGAATCGCAAAGAGTTCGCAGGCATCGTCATGGACAATGGCCAAGTCGCCTTGAGGTCCGTGCAACGGACCGAGACACCTGCCGGCGCGTTGACCTTGATCCTCTCCCAGCCCTTCACGCCTGAATTGCTGGACTTGGTGGGCAGGGGTATTGGACCCGTGGGGGTGGTCACCACCGAACCCGAGCAAACCCGGGGCACTCCCCGCCCCGGTCTTCGGGTGGCAACCCGGGAAGGGGCTTACGTGCAGTCACGAAGCATCAACTCGAAATCCTTGCAGCTCCCTGCCGCGGCCACCCGTCTGGATTTCGTGGTGTTCGGTGCTTCCACGCTGGACCCCACCTTCTGGGGAGGCGAAAAGGAACACGCGGTGCTTCAACCCGTTTTCGTGTACGTCACCTCACGGATTGTGACCCTGAACCGTCAACTCCTGGCGACGTTGGGCGAGTATTCTCAAATCTACGTGTTTGCCTTTCAGGCAGTGGCCATCATCTTCTTGGTCATTGAAGGCGTTGCCCTCATCATCGGAATCCGGCTGACGCGTTCGATTACCGGGACAGTCGACCGGCTCTACGACGCGACCGAGAGGGTAAAAGCCGGCGACTTTTCCTACCGAATCAGCATTCCTTCCCGCGACCAGTTGAGCGCCTTGGGAGGAGCATTCGATAGCATGACAGCCTCAGTGGAACGACTGCTGCGCGAGTCGCAGGAGAAATTGCGCCTCGAGAGCGAACTGGAGATCGCGCGCGAAGTCCAGAGGCAATTGTTCCCGGAATCCGCGCCGGAGGTCCGCGGTTTGAGGCTCTATGGAATGTGCAAGGCGGCGCGCTCGGTGAGCGGAGACTACTACGACTTCTTGAGATTGAGTGAGCATCGCGTGGGTCTGGTTTTGGGAGATGTGAGCGGGAAGGGCATTTCCGCGGCCTTGTTGATGGCCGCCATCCAGTCCGCTCTGCGTGCCCAGTTCTACGACGGCTTCGCTCCCGCTGGCACCTCCGACGCCATTCCGCTATCAACCGCGGCTGCCGTGGGAAGACTGAACGTCCAGCTTTACGAGAACACGCCCCTGGAAAAATATGTGACCTTGTTTTTCGCCGAGTACAACGCGCAAACCCGCAAGCTGACTTATACCAATGCGGGGCATTTGCCGCCGGTCCTGTTTCGGCGTGGTGGCGTCGAGCGGCTGAGGGCGGGCGGCACGGTGGTGGGCCTTTTCTCATCCACCACTTACGAGCAGGCCGAGGTCCAGCTTGAGCCCGGCGACTTGCTCCTGGCCTTTACGGACGGCATCAGCGAGCCCGAGAACGCCTACGGAGAAGAGTTCGGTGAGGAGCGGGTTCTGGAGGTGGTCTCGCGGGCCCTGCACGCCCCGCCGGAAGTCCTGGCGGAGGAAATCTATCGCAGCGTGAGTGATTGGACCGGCAGCCCTGAGCTTCAGGACGACATGACCTTGCTGCTGGCCCGGGCGGTCGAGTGATGGCGGCGCTGGTGGACGATTTCAGAACTTTTGATTTTGGCCTCCTGGCCAGAATCCCGTCCGGCTATGAGATTTATGATGACCGCAAGCCTCACGAACGGAATCTGCTCTGGGACCATCAGGCCGGGGCTTTCGAACTTTGTGACCCGCAATGGCTCTCCGCATGGGCGTCCGCCAGCGGTGTCGAAGTGAATTCCCCACACGTTAAAGAAGCCCGAACGGTGGGAACCGAGGTAAATGGTCTTACCATCGGGAGACCAGCGAGGCTTCTCGCCCCGGTACTTGCCTTTGCTAATGCGGGTCCACGGGCCACCTGATGCGGGTGCGACTTAGAGTGTAGAGTCCAACCCGCTGGGTTGGTCCCTGATAGCTTCAAAGACGACCTGGCGGCCGTCAGGAGAGACGTGGCCCGGAATCAGGTGGTAGGTTGGGGCACTTACCGTGCCCGCGGCGTAGGTGGAACTGTCGCAGGCGAAGACTCGATTCGAAAGAACGCAATGCATGGACATTTTTCTGAGAAATCGCTTCCAGACGGAGGAATTTTGATGTTCGGGAGCCCGAGGGAAGGATAGAATGGGCTTTTCCGGGGGCCGGTGGGAACGGCTTGCACTGAAAACCAGGAACCCAAAATAGAAACCTCGGTTTGGCATGAAGAAGAACTCGCCTCATTCGCCATCACCGGTTACAGCTGCCGAGGCCTGAAATTCTCGCGAAAGGTCACCTGTGATCCCTGAGTCCAGCATGCATCATGAAACCGGCCCCATGTTTTCTCCGCTCGGAAATAAGATCAAAGCACTCCTGGTCTGGCCAAAGATCCCAACTTCCTTCTGGACGTTTTCGGGGATGCTTGAACTCCTCCCTGAAAAGGTTGTGATGCCGCCACTGGGACTTATTACGGTGGCCGCCCTATGTCCAGCCGAATGGACCGTCCGCCTGATTGACCAGGCGATCGAGGACCTATCGGATGAGGATATTCTCTGGGCGGATCTCGTCATGGTCAGCGCTACGACAGTTCAGAAAGCCGGATTGGAAGAGGTCCTGGCCCGCGCCCGCAGGTTAGGCCGCCGAACGATGGTCGGCGGACCGTTTGCGAGCGGCGAACCGAACCGAATGCTCAAGATCGCGGACCACGTGGTGGTAGGCGAACCGGATGAAGTATTTCTCGAGATCGCTAAAGATCTTGAGGAAGGGACTGCCCGAAGGTTTTATGAGATAGCGGATAAGCCTGACGTCACCAAGACACCGGTGCCCAGATTCGACCTGCTGAAGATCGACTGCTACGTTTGCATGTCGATTCAGTTTTCCCGCGGCTGCCCGTTTCAATGTGAGTTCTGCGACATCATCATCCTATACGGGCGAAAACCTCGAACCAAGCTACCGCACCAAATGTTGGCGGAACTGGACGCGCTCCAGAGCCTCGGATGGAAAAAGCAGGTGTTCATTGTCGATGATAATTTCATCGGCAATCATAGGCATGCTCTCGAGCTGTGCGTGGAACTCGAGAAGTGGCAGCAAGCCCGTGGGTTCCCTGTGATGTTCTACACCGAGGCTTCAATGGACCTGGCCCGCCAAGCAGCACTGGTTGAGGCGATGGTGAAGGCGAACTTTTTCTACGTCTTCCTCGGGATTGAAAGCCCTTCGAAAGAATCCCTCAAGGAAGTGAAAAAGTTCCAGAATCTGGCAATGGATCCCGTCGGTTGCGTCGAGCTACTGCAGCGCCGAGGACTATGGGTGGCAGGTGGATTCATCGTGGGCTTTGACTCCGATACCGAAGACATCTTCGAGCAGCAGGTTCGCTTCATCGAGCGCACCGCAATCCCCTGGGCACTGGTGAACTTCCTTCACGCGCTGCCGCGAACTGCCCTTTACGACCGCATGCATAAAGAAGGACGCATGCTTGAGTCTCGGGTCAGCAGCAGCGATGGCACTCCACCGAATTTCCGCACCGCGATGGATTCCTCAGTTCTGCTCAGCGGTTTTAAGAACACGATCTCTTCAATTTACGAGCCCACCAAATTCTACGAGCGCGCGTGGCGCTCGCTCCACAGTTGGGAGACCAAGGATTGCCAGCACCCCCCCAAGGAGCCGGCCGCCGGGGACATTCTCAAAATTCTGGCCCGGTCGATCATGCATCAGGGCATCAGATCTTCCTACCGGAAGGCGTATTGGAAATTCTTCCTGAAGATTTTGGGCCGGTACGCTTTCAATCGGCCGAAGATCTGGATGGGCTTCACCATGTTGATCTCAGGCCAGCACTTCATTCCTTATGCCACCGAGGTGGCGCGGCAGATTGATGCCGAAATGCTGAAAATCGAGGCCGCGGCGGAACTGGTTGTTGCCCATGTGTGAGATTGCTGGCAAGGGCCTATTCCGCTAAACGGTGGCATGGAATGACTCCGAGTCGTCGCTCACCTCCAACGATCCGTGGAACACCCTCCTGTTCAGGACAAGATTCAAGCCAATCGCGCAGTGACGATGAAAATCAGTGCGTGATGAATTATGAATGCGCCGTTGTGCATCGCCAAAATCCTCTTTGCGTTGAATTTAGGGAAGTTAATCGCTCTGGCCGAGCTGACGACAAAAGATTCGTCCCCGTCTAACATTTGGAGTGTTAACCGTTAACACTGAGCCTACACATATTTTCTTCTGACAACAGGTCTTCACCCTGAGCGCTCTGGTTAGCGGGCAAGTTGAAAGGGCTTGAGCAAGTGTTCGCGAATGCAAGGGCAAGCAGGTAGTGAACTATTCGCGATGACAGTTCGCGTGGGCGCGCGATGTTTCGGATGCGCAGCTACCCATGAAGCTAAGCAACACCGCATTGGGCATGACGACCGTGGCGAACCGTAAGAGTGGGTTACCCAGGAACGCCGAGAGCGTTCGGGCTAAAAGGCGTTCAGCAAGGCTCGCAATTCTTCGCTATGCGACTGGCGCCGAAGCTTGCGCAGCGCCTTGGCCTCAATCTGCCTGATTCGTTCCCGAGTCACTGCAAAACTCTGGCCGACCTCCTCGAGGGTGTGGGCGTTGCCGTCCTCCAGTCCGAACCGCATCTTGATGATCTTTTCCTCGCGAAAGCTCAGAGTCTTCAAGACCGCTGCCGTGCACAGCTTCAGGTTGTTGCTGATAACGATTTCAGCCGGTGAAATAACGCCACGGTCTTCGATAAAATCACCCAGGTGGGCGTCTTGTTCTTCGCCGATGGGTGTATCGAGCGAGATAGGCGCTTGCGCAACCTTCAGGACCTTCCCGACCTCGTCTGACGGGACTCCCATGCGCTTGGCGATGTCTTCCGCGCTCGGCTGGCGGCCGAGCTCCTGCACCAGTTGGCCCACCACACGCCTGAGCTTGTTGATCCTCTCGATCATATGAACGGGGACCCGGATGGTTCGGGCCTGGTCCGCGATGGCTCGCATGCAGGACTGCCGAATCCACCAGGTCGCATAAGTGGAAAACTTGTAACCGCGGCGGTACTCGAACTTGTCCACCGCTTTCATCAGGCCGAGGTTTCCTTCCTGGATCAAGTCCACGAATTCCAGCCCGCGATTGACAAATTTCCTGCCGATCGCGACCACCAAGCGAAGGTTCGCCTCCACAAGCTCACGCTTCGCACTCTGGGTTGCCTGCACGCTGGCGAGGATATCTTTATACGTTCGCTTGAGTTGAGCGCTTGAGGACGCTGCCCGTTCCTCGATCTGGCCGATACGACCCCGGCAACCCCGCAGTTCGTTCCTCACGTGTTTGTTGGTTGCTCGGGCTTGCAGCCGTGTTTCAAGCCTGTGCACCTCGAGCTGGAGGGAGTTTAACTTCTCCACGGTCTCACGGATCTTCTCGATAAGCCGCAGGCGCTCAGCCTGGGTGAACCCAATGGACCGGATCAATCGAGAAATCCGGACCCGCTGGCGCGCGATGGCCCAGCCGCGGGCGCGACGACCGGTCGGATTCGCGTGGTTCTTCGCGCTCAGCCGCACCAACTGCCGGTTTAGACGCTCGATCTCATCGATAACGGCTATGACTTCACACCTGCGCCTTGCCGCTCCTTCGTAGGTCCATTCAAGTTCGTCAGGAATCACAGTCGCTTGAATGGACCTTTTCTCTGTGGCCAGCCCTTGGCGCAAACCGGACATCTCGTGGGTAACCATTGCCGAGCGCGACAGTGCCTTCAGCGTGTTGAGTTGCCCGCGCTCAATGCGCTTGGCAACCTCTACTTCACCGCAGCGCGTCAGCAGGGATATGCGCCCCGCCTCGCGCAGGTACATGCGAACAAAGTCCCTGGTGTCTTCAACCGGGCTTGGCGTTAAATCGAGATGGCCATCTTTCAAGAGGTCTTGCAGATCGAACTCCTCCCGCGCTGTTTCAGGGTCAGCGCGGGCTCAACGACAGCTTGTTAGCGGGCGGAGTCTGGAGGTCCCCAGCCAGTCCGACTGCCTGAAGCAAACGTGTGGCCCAACCTAATTATACGCGAATTGTTCGAGGAAACGGGTAACACTTTCTTGTTCTGAGTGGTGGTGATCACTCTGTTTGCACTAACGTTTATCATTCCCTGTCTCTTCAGGGGGTTCCCGCTTGCTTTAACAGTTCGGATGGTTTCAGGCAGGTCATTTCTGTAGGTTCTCAGCCCCTGCGGTTATAGAATAGAAGCTACTCTGTACGGCTCAAATTCAGGCCGTGTGGTGATGTGATGATGAATTCCTCATCGCTGGCTCGCTTCCTCCGGCAACAGGGTCTTTAGATCATCGTTTCCGTGGTCGTAGGCGCCATTTTCTGGGCGAGCGGACAACAGATCAATCCTCTGACCGTCGTTCTGTACTCTCTTTGTATCGGAAATCTCATTACGCCTCCGCTGAACCGTTTGAGCTGCCTGTTCTCCGACCGGCCGTTTCCTTACAACTGGCTGATTTTCCTGGCTGCCCTGGTTGTCTTGACGCCCCCCGTTTACGTGGTCTCGAGTGTCGTTGTCTGGTGGATCGCTCCGCCTTCCCCGCAATCACTGTCGAATTTGATCACCAAGGGTTGGAAGTTCCCGTCCCTGATTACGCTCGTTTTCGGTGTCATTACGTTTCTGTACAGCCAAACTAAAGAGCAACTAGAGCGGCGTAACATCGAGCTCCAACGGTCGGTTGAGCTCGGCGCCGCGCGGCTCGAAATGCAAGAGCAGAAGCTGGAACGCGCCCGAGAGATACAGCAGTCGCTACTTCCCGAGGACATTCCCCAGCTCGTGGGATTCGAAGTCGCGACAGCCTGGCGTCCCGCACGAATGGTGGGTGGCGATTACTTCGACGTGCTGAGGCTCGGGGAGAACCGCTTGGCGATCTGCATCGCGGATGTGGTCGGGAAAGGGGTGCCCGCTGCTCTGCTCATGGCCAGCGTGCAGGCTACCGTACGGGCGTTTGCGCGCGATTCGGAGAGTCCTGCCTGGGTGTGCAGCCGCGTCAACAGTGTGCTGTGCGGAAACATTGCCACGGAGAAGTTCGCCCGTGAGCTGACGGACTGGAAAGCGCGACGTTTGCGAACCCCGATCCCGAGCTTAAATGACCTCGTAAAACACTGATGACCGAAACCTCGGGATCGGGGCTGGGGAGCTGTACTTCGCGATCGGGGTTCCATCAACCAAGTGGTGGCCATGCTAGACGGCCGTGTCCGCCCCCGTGAGCCGGTCCACACGTTCGTTTGCCTCTGCCAACGCGCAGCGCAATGCGAGTTGACTTTCGACGAGTCGCGCCAAGAGCTTCAAACATTCCAGTTGCGCAGGGCTCAGTTGCCGCGGCACCCTGTCGATTACGCAAATTGTTCCCAGCGCCTCTCCTCCGGGTGTCAACACGGGAGCCCCAGCATAGAAGCGGATTCCGGGGTAGAGGGTCACCAGCACGTTGTTGTTGAAGCGCGCGTCTTTGGTTGCGTCTGGGACAACGAACACGCCTTGTTGCAGGATCGCATGGGCACAGAAGGCCACTTGACGCGAGGTTTGCTGGAGTTCGGTGCCGACTTTCGACTTGAACCACTGTCGGTCCGAGTCAACAAGACTGATGAGGGCCACGGGACAATCACAGATCAGCGAGGCCAGCATGGTGAGGTTGTCGAAAGCTGACTCGGGCGGGCTGTCGAGCACTTTGCACCCCTGCAAGGCGGCAAGCCGGGAGACCTCATTGGCAGGGACAGGCACGTCAGCGCAGGCCTTGTCAACCGCCGCCACAAGCTTTTCGGGATCGAAGGGCTTCACGAGAAAGTCCACGGCACCAAGTTCCAAAGCTTTCTTAATGTCTGTAGGGTAGGACTTCGACGACGTAACAACCACCTTGGTCGTGCGCCGGAGTTCAGGGGCATTGCGAATTTCCTGGCACACGGCGAAGCCGTGAAGCTTGGGCAGCAGAAGCTCAACGACGGCAGCGGAAGGTCGCTTTTCTCGGATCAACACAAGTCCCTCAACCCCGTCGTCGGCAGTGAGGACATCATACCCTGCTGAGCGCAAGGCGGCCTCGGCAGGCTTGCGGTCAGAGAGGTCATTGTCTACGAGAGTTAAGGTCTGCATTGCACCAGCCTCCTTCAGGGGTTGCCGAGGAATTCATGTATTCCAGCACCGCGTCGCGTGCGTGCTTGGAACCCGGTCCCTCCACTCATATTATGCAGCATTACATCGCGGGTTGGTAGCTTTCCGTCGGCCGACGGACTGCCCCAACTTGTCCCGGCGTCAGTGCAACATCAATCCGGATTCTCAGGCCTTGCGGCGAGATATTGGCCGTCGGTAGCCCCCACCCGACCTTACGTCCCTGGGACTCTGCGCGCAGCATGATGGGTATTCTGCCGCGCATTCGTTTGCCTCGTTGGGCCTCACGAGGCGGGGTGCTTCCATGCCCGGTCTGCTGTCCGGATGTTCAACCCCCTACATCTCAACACTATCATACCGCAAGGTTCTGGGCTTTTTCCGATGCCGGTATGGTAGTATTACTGTGTTGGGTTAGACTATCTGCCCCGCGAGGCGAGGGTCATCAAGCCCGTCAGGTGATGGGCGCTCCGGCGAACCGGGATAGGCCAGGGGGTCACAATGTGTGTGAAAACCCGCCTTTTGCGGAAGCGGCAGGGTTTTAACTGTGCCGTAAGCGCTGCGTTTTCAATGAGCGCTCTTGCGGCTTCGGGAGGCGACAATCTGGCTATTCGTTTGCTTTGGCTGCCGTGCAGGGAAGAACCGGAAAGGAGTATCGAGACCTGATAGAAACAGCGAGCAATCCGCTGGCTATTCCCCTGTAGGGACGCGAGGCTGAATTGGACACACAAGCTGCGGTTCCGATTCCGAATCTGTTTACACCTCACCCCAATTTCAGTGATGAGGTGAATCGCAACATTGTGCAGTCGGAAATCGAGGGCGGTGTGCAGCTAGACAAGTTGGAAGAGGGGACTGCGCTGCGCGTCGAGACGCAGAACCGCTGGTACACCCTTGTATATCTCGGTCGGGGCAACGCATTGATTTCGGGCCACCCGGAGTTCTGCCCTAATCCCGTGTTGGTAAGAATCGAAGGCTCCACTTGGGGTGGCTCGATGCTGAAGGTTCGGTTCATTGGGCGCGGGATGCGCCTGGAATTCCGCCATCCGCAATTTCGGAGGATTATAACTTCACGCATCGTAGATATCCGGCCTATACACCCCCATCCCGAAGCTGCTCCTTCCGCGTTCGGAGTGCGTAACCCCAATATATAGTGGTTGCCGGACCTGAGCTTTGCGTTTTCCGAGGCATGGGGAAACTATCCGTCGGCTGACGGATGAAGAGGGGGCGGACAGCCACCGCCCATCATGGGTAGTAGGGCCGGGGCTTGCCCCGGCCTAGGCCCTCCAACGTCGGAGGAGAGGGTTAGCCGACTCTACCGGCACCCGCTGCCCGAACCCACCAAGCCACGCTAGGCCGAGGCCCCACCTGGAACGAAGGCCGGGGCAAGCCCCGGCCTATGCCCTCCAACGTCGGAGGAGAGGGTAGCCGACTCTGCCGGCACCCGCTGCCCGAACCCACCAAGCCACGCTAGGCCGAGGCCCTACCTGGAACAAAGGCCGGGGCTTGCCCCGGCCTAGGCCCTCCAACGTCGGAGGAGAAGGTAGCCGATTCTGCCGGCACCCGCTGCCCGAACCCACCAAGCCACGCTAAGCCGAGGCCCCACCTGGAACGAAGGCCGGGGCAAGCCCCGGCCCTACGAGATGGCGGCCTCGGTCTCTAACCCAGACCGGAAACATCAGCATGAACCGCAGGCCCGACCACAACCTATGGTGGTCACCCACTCTAAACCCGGAAGCGGCAGAGATCTTTCTTCACTGCGGGACGAATTTCTGCACGCGCCAGTTCAGAATTTCGGCAACGTAGAGTTCCGCGTTGTTGCCGACACATAGGTAGTGGGCGAAGGCAAACTGGCCCGGCCCTTTGCCCGGCGACCCCAGCGTGCCCAGGATGTGTCCCTCCAAGTCCAGCTTGAGCACGCGGTTGGCGTACCCGTCGGCCATGTAGATGTGCTGGTCGGGGGTGATGTCCAGGCCCCACGGCGCACCCAAGTTCGTCCACTCTTGGAGGAAGTTCCCGTCGCCGTCGAAAATCTGAAGGCGCTTATTCTCTCGGTCGGCTACGTAAACGCGGCCTCGCCTGTCCACGATGATCGAGTGGGGCACGTTGAACTCGCCGGGCGCAGTGCCTTTCTTGCCCCAGCTCTTCAAGAAGCGGCCGTCCTTGGAGAACTTCATCACCCGCGAGTTCCCGTAACCATCGGTAACGTAAAAATCGCCGCTGGGGGCAAAAGCGATGTCGGTGGGCTGGTTGAATTCGTCGTCGGCGCTGCCCGGTGTCCCTTTGCGGCCAAGCACCATCAACACACGTCCTTGCGGACTAAACTTGAGCACTACGTGGCTTCCGACGTCCACTGTCCAGATGTTGTCTTCCGGGTCCAGACGTACGGCGTGTGGGATGGTAAACAACCCCTCACCGATCTCGCGCACGAATTTCCCCCCTGACTCAAATTCCAGCAAGGGATGCGGTCCACGATTAAAGATGTAAATGTGGCCGCGAGAATCCTTTGCTACGCCGGAGGCTGGTCCCAGGTTCCAGCCTGGCGGCAGCTCGGGCCAGTTGGGAACGACGTGGTAGGGCAGGTCTTGTCCGTAGGCACACGCGCATATAGCGAGCGCCACCAGGAAGCGGAAAATGCTAAAACGAAAGGTCATTGTGAAATCACCTCAGCTTGAGCCTAGTAGGGGAGCCCGCCCAGGCGGGCTCCCGCTTTCGGGTGCCGGGGCTGCGGAGCACTACGCGGGAATCGTCACCGGGCACACCGGCGGGTTAGCTCTGACTAAACGCTACTTCAGCTTCGCATACTCGGCCTTGGCCGCCTGGAGGATGGGGATCTCCGGGTCGGCGTCCTTCCAGAGGGCAAAGAAGTCTTGGTAGGCCGTGCGGCCCTTGCTCTTGTTGCCGTGAAGCGCATAGGCGCGCGCCAAGCCTAGTTGTGCCAGTGACAATACAGGATCACCCGGGAACGCATTCCGCAAGGCCAAGACCTTCTGAAACTCTCCTGCGGCCTGATTCCCGTTCCCTGCGCGCAAGTAAGCGTTTCCGCGAGTGTACCGAATGCCGAAGTAATCACCGGCTTCGTAAGGTGTTGCAGTCTGAAGCAACTGGATGGCTTTCGCGGGGTTTCCACGGTTTATTTCGTTGATCGCCATGACTTCCGCCGCCCACACGAACTCGACAAACACATCCTCGGGGCGGCGCTTTGCCAACTCGGCGATGAGGGTTTCTGCCTTGCTGGCTTCCCCGGCGAGCGCGAATGCTCGGGCTGCCCGATACAGCACATTGGGGCCGCGGGAGGTCGCCAAACCTGCGGTGGCCCCTTTCGCGGCCTCAGCCCGATAGCCGAAATCCGCCTCGATTCCTGCCTCGTCCGCGATTGCCTGGGCCGCCCGCTCTTGCAAATTGAGGCGCTGGGCCATCTCGCGCGCCCGCATGAACAACTCGCGTGCCTGCTTCAGTTGCCCTCGGGATGCCGCCAGGCGGGCGTCGCGGGCGACGAGGTCGAGTTCGCCCTGGGCGTTTCCCTTGATGAAGGCGTCCTCCCGCTCCAGGGCGGCTGTGTCCCCCTGGGCCAGAGCGATCGAAGACAGACGAAAGTGAACAAGGTAGCCGCCAACCTTACGTTGTAGAGCGCTGTTCAAGATGGCTTTCGCTTCCCCCAGGCGATTTAAACCCATGTAAGCTTGCGCGGCACGCGCGTAACCGTACGGACGATCGGGGTCCACGCGCACCGCTTCGAGCGCATTCTCTAACGCCTTTTCGAACTGGCCTAAGGGGAGGTAGCAATCGGCAGCCAGATTGTTGTGGGGGGTGTAGTCCCGAGGATAAGTCTGCTTGTACAGTTCGTAAGCTTGTATCCCTTTTTCGAGCTGCCCGCTGTCCCGGTAATAGTGCGCGGTGATGTAGAGTTTTTCCCGCTCACTCGCCCGGTCTCTCAGCTCGAAAGCCTTCTTCCGGTTTTTTTCTGAAAGGTCCTCCTCTCCAAGATTCCCGTAAACCGCTCCTAGCCGGGCGTAGGCCATGGCGAAATTGGGATCGAGTTCGATAGCGCGTTGGTAGAAAGGGACGGAGGCAAGACTGTCACCCCTATCAATATGTTGCGCAATGCCCAGGGTCAAGGCTTTCAAGGCTTCGAGCGAAGAGGTGGTCGCCTCGGCAAGTGGCTTATCGTACTTTTGAACGGAGGCCAGAGACTCACCCAGTTTTGCTCGCAGTTTGGAGGTGGCGCTGCCTAGCGCGTTAAGCACCTGCTCCTTGCTGGCAGCCTCTGCTTGCTCCTGCGCCAGCATGTCACCCGTCGCAGCGTTTACTGCCTCGAGAGTGATAACGTATTGGGCGCCGAGGCCCGCGATGGAACCTGTCAGCATGGCCTTGATACCGTCGCGCTGGCAGATTTCCCGCCCGACTTCGCTCGTGATGCGCGTGTCCGGCGGCTGGCCCATGAATTTCAACGCCAGCTGCACCTTCGCGTCGGAGAAGACGTTCAGGTAAGGCGACTGTTCGAGGTCCACCGCGAGCCCCTTTCTCAACGTGCCATCAAAGACCGAGTCGCCGGTGGTGTTCGTGAAGTCCGTCAGCAGAATGGAGTCGGCCTCGGTGAGTGCGGTCGCATGGCGAAACGGAACGAACCGCCGTGCGATGACGGCCAGCGACGCCGCCAGAACGAGCAGCAGGACAGCCGCACCCAGCCTGTGGCGTTTGAGCAATCCCACCGCAACCAGAACGTCGGAACTCGATTCCGCGGGGGCGGCCGGGGTGACGCCGCTCGGTGTGGGCGCACGAATGGGGCCCGGGACGGCGGCGGCAGCGGGAGCAGCACTCGCCACTTCGGAGCGCGTGGAACCGGAATCCCGCCTCAGCCGCTGCAAGTCGGCGCGGATGTCGCCGGCGCTCTGGTAGCGCAGTCGCCGATCTTTCTCGAGGGCCTTGGTAATGATTTCTTCGAGCTTGGGAGGAATCTGCGGATTGAGGAGGGCGGGCGGGGTCGGCGCGCGATTCAGGATGGCCTCGAAAATGACGCCGGACGTGGCGCCGGCGAAGGGCGCCTGGCCCGTGGCCATTTCATAGAGCACCACCCCGAACGAGAAGACGTCGCTGCGGCCGTCCACCTTTTCGCCGCGCACCTGCTCGGGCGACATGTAGGCCACCGTGCCCACGGTGGTGCCGGGGCTGGTCAGGTGCTCCTCATCGAGCGTCGCCGTCGCGGTGGCCGAGGCGGCCGGGCGTTCACTCACGCGCGCGCGTTGTGGCACGAGCTTGGCGAGACCGAAATCGAGAATCTTGGCGTGGCCGCGTTCAGTCACAAAAATGTTGGCAGGCTTGATGTCGCGATGCACGATGCCCAGCGCGTGTGCGGCATCGAGCGCATCGGCCACCTGCGCGCCCAGGTCGGTGATTTGATCGGTCGCCATCGGCCTTCCCGCGATCGAGTGTCTAAGCGTCGTGCCCCGGAGGTGCTCCATGACGATGAAGTACTGCCCATCATGCTGGTCGATGTCGTGAATCGTGCAAATGTGCGGATGATTGAGGGCGGAGGCTGAGCGCGCCTCCCGCTGAAGGCGCTCCACGGCCTGAGGATCGCGAGAGAGTTCGGCGGGCAGGAATTTCAGGGCGACAAACCGGCCAAGCTTGGTGTCTTGGGCCTTGTACACCACCCCCATGCCGCCGCCCCCCAGCTTCTCCAGAATCCGGTAGTGGGAAACGGTCTTGCCGACCATAGCGTGACGCCCTAAGAGTAGTGGGAACAGGAACTTCGCCTGCGGCTATCTTAGGCCGCCACCGCAGCTAAGTCAACGTGCGCCAACCTAAGGTAGTGACGCATTTTGGTTTTGTAGCGCCGGGCTTTAGGCCCGGCATGTGCCGCCCTGAAGGGCGGCGCTACATCAAAATGAGTCACTACCCAACCTAAGGAATCGCTAAAGCTAAGGGTAGGCAAAGCCTGTTGAACCCCGATCCCGAGCTCATTCTTCCAACAGATTTACTTCCCGGATCGCGCCCCCCTTCCTGGGGATTCGCAGCGTCTTGATCTCGAACGGGCGGAAAGTGCCCGTCCACTGGCGTTTCATCAACGCCAGATTCAAGGTCGCCTGCGCGGGCTTCCCAGCGGTCTCGTAGCAACGCACAATGAGGTCTTCTCCGTCCTCGGCTTTCTTGACGACCGAAACCACCACGTTTGGTGCATCAATGGACAGGAACGAGGCCGACAGCGGCCGATGGCCGCGGTGGATGCCCTGGTAGATTACGGGGACTGGCGCGACGAATTCCTCAGCCAGGCGCACCACACCCGTGTCCTGCCATGCGTCCGAGTGCGGCACCAGCAACATTCGGAACGTTTGGCCTCCTTGATCTTCCCAGATATACTCGCCGTGGGGGTCCAGCTTGTGCGGGTCATGCTGCGCGTACACGGGGCCCCGGACCACGGAGATTCTCAGGTCGCTCCCCTGCACGCTATAGCCATACTTGGCGTCGTTGATGACGGCCAACCCGTACTCGCGGGCACCACGCTCGCCCGATAGATCAATCCAGCGTTGTCCGGGGTCCTCGTCTCCTACAACATTCCTCACGATGTGACCGTAAGCGATCTCGAAAGTTGGCCGAGGCTTCTCAACGTCCACGGGAAAAGAAAACTTCAACATCTTGAGGTGCTCGTGCCAATCGAGCGCGACGCGCGCCTCCAAATTTCGGCTTCCAGCGTAAAGCAACCAGTCCGTCTCCAGAGACGATGTTCCATAGGTGGAACGCACGCGCACGCTGGCCCGCAGCGGCCCGGTTTCAAGCACTCGAAAGCGGGCGTTGCCGAAGGCCCCGAGCTCTTTTGTGTACGCGCGGACGCCGTGGCTCCAGGTGTCGCTCGGATCGTCCAGCACTACGGCCCGGGCACCGCCCGCGGCCGATTGAAACACCGGCTCTCCGGCGTCCTTATCGAAGATCAAGACAGATCCTTCATCGGTAAAGGTGACGCGCAGATGCTCGTTCTCTAATCCCCTCTCGCTGGCGCGCACCGTTGCAGCCGGACTTGAGGTCGTCGGAACGGCCCGCAGGCGGAATTGCCGGTAACCCAGCGCAGGCACTTCGGCCCGAAACACCAGCTTGTTGCGATTTCCAATCGTGGTTGAGCCTTGGGCCCATTGGTGGGCGATGGCTGTGCCTCGCTCATCTTCCAGCAGGGAGCGATGCTCCGGCGCTCCGCTGCCGCCGGGCGGCGGCACCTCCCAATCCAAATCGTATTCAACGTTCAGCGCCGATTTCCAGGCGTGGGGATTGAACACCACCAGGTACACGGAGTTCGGGTCTTCAGTGGGGATTTGCCAGGCGATTTTCTCGGCGGCCCGATAAAGGGCCTGGGTCGCCACATCCATTGCGTAGCCGTACGCGTCGCGGGAGGCGATGTAGTGCTCAGGCAGCGACGTACCCGCTAAGCTATCGTGGAATTGCTGGAAGAGTATTCTTTTCCAGGCACTGGCGAACTCCGTCCCCGGGTAGTCGAATCCAGCCAGGACCGCACTCAGCATCGCCAGCTTCTCGCCCGTCATGAGCAAAGCTTCGGCCAGACGGTTGTCCTTCTTGATTTCCGACATCGCTGTGTAGCAACCCACCGCATGGTGTTGGAGATCGTCGCGGACGACGGGGAAGTCGGGTATTTTGTGGACCTCAGCAAAGTAACGGTCGGGCGTGCTGAAAAGTACAGTCGGCGCGCCCGGCTGGTTCGGCTCATCCAAGATCGATTGAATAATTTGCTTCGTAGGGCCACCGCCGTGATCGCCGATTCCATAGAATGCCATCAGGTTGTTGGTGGGCTCGTGCAACTCAGAAACCATGCGCCGCAACTGCACCTCGACCGGCCGCGATTCACCGTAACTGTGAGGAATGCGGTAGGTGAGCACGCGCGCGCCGTCGGGCCCTTCCCACCAGAAGAGGTCTGCGGGCAGCTTCTTTTCGTGGGCTTGGGGGCGCATGAAAACGTACGCATCCATGCCTTGCTTCTGGAGAATCTGCGGGAGGGTGCCCGGGTGGCCGAACGAGTCCGGGTTGTAACCCACGCGCGCGAGGCGGCCAAACAGGCGACGGAACAGCCTTTGACCGTAAAGCCCCTGGCGCACCAAAGATTCGCCACCGGGAATATTCATATCGGGCTCCACCCACCAGCCTCCTACCAGTCCCCAGCGCCCCTCCTCGACCCGCTTGCGGATTTCCTCCAACATGGCTGGATCACTCTCCGCTACCCACGCGTAGAACTGCGCGGAGCTGGCGGTGAAGGTGAAGTTGGGTGTCTCGTTCATGCGGTCGAGGGCTGAGCGAAACGTGCTCTGCACGACGGACATCCCCTCAGGCCAGGGCCAGAGCCAGACAGGGTCAATGTGCGCGTTGCCAATCATGTGAAAGCGGAATTGCTTCGCTTCCGGTGGCCAAGGCGGAGAGGCTTGGCCTGCGGAATCCGGCACGAACCAGGCAAGCAGGGAGCATAGGAGAATCAGGCGAAAGAAAGATACCGAAGAGCGCATCATAGGCTTCCTCCACCTCGGAGGACGCGGTCATCAAGTCGCCCGTCAGCTGACGGGTCGCGTCGAGGTCTGCTCTTCCATAGCACAGCCCATTTCAACTTGGCAATAGTGGTACTCCTTTAGGATGATGATTAGAGTTGCACAGGCCGCTTTGCGGTACCCGAAAGGCGTGAAAATGGGCGTCTGTGCCACAAAAGGCGGGGTTCGCCTCGTTGGATTCGCCTAGGCGAACTTCACCCCGCCGTGGGTGCCCCTCACCCGCTCTTCGGGCCCCTCTCCCCTGAGGGGGAAGAGGGCCGCGGTGAGAGGGAGTTGATTGCGTGTTGTAGCCCCGGGCGGCCCGTAGGCCGCAACCCAACATGCCTTGGGACCTTGTAGGGCCGGGGCTTGCCCCGGCCTCCCGAGGGGTGGCCCAAGATCACCGATCGGGCCCTCACCGCCAGCGCCGCAGCGTGATCAAATGTAGAAACTCGAAAGGCCGCGCAAGGGGCGGCCCTACACAAGACGAAAAATGTTTGCCAAAAAAACAAGGATTTACGTCGTGGTATTGCAGGCCTTCCGGATTTCATGGGGACAGGTCAGCCTGGCACCCCGGCCCGTCAGCCGAAGGATCGCCCCTACAGAAAAGAAAAGGCGGGTTGGGCCGGGCGGCCCAACCCGTCGAAGGTTTGTAGTACGGGAGCCCGTCAACTGACGGGCTCCCGAGAGAAAGTAACGAGGGAGGGCCGCAAGGGCCCTCCCCTACCGGTGTTAGAACCCGATGCGCAGACCCAACTGGATCGCGCGCCCAGCGCCGCCGCCGTTGATCACTCCAAAGCTCGTGGGGCTCGCCACATTCCAGGGGTACGCGCCTGGAATGTTCCATTGGGTGTGGTTGAGTAGGTTGTTACACTCAGCGGTAAACCGCACGTCCACCCGCTCCGTTATCTTGGTCGTCTTGGCGAAGGTCATATTAAGATTCCAGGAGGGTATCTGGCGGATGGGCCCGCCGCCGTACCCGCCATTTGGGGAATTTCCGTACCCCGTCTGGTCTTGGCTGATGAGGATCGGACGGAATAGCGCGCCGGCAGCTTGCGGGTCCGAGAAGGCGTTCGCCCCAGACCCGTAGTAAGGCGGACCTTGGCTGCTGGCAACCCCCCAACCATTAGTCCCCGTTGAATTCATATGGATTGTGGTGGTGTTCTGGTGCTTTGTGGGGACCATTTCCCCTCCGCCACCCCAGATACCCGCACCCCAGGGATCCATGCCAGGTTGAATGCTAGCTGGCTGGCCACTGTAAAAGGTGTAGATAGGAGCGGCGGACCAGCCGCCAATGATCTTGTTCAGAGCGCCTGCACCCAACGAGCCGCTGCCGAACGACATCCGGTGTCCACGGCCAAACGGCAGCTCGTAGAGTCCGATGAAGTTGAAGGAAAACTTGTTTTCGTTTATGGAAGGGCCGTAGTCAAAGCTCGGATGGTAGGCGTTACCGCTCGTATCGTTTTGGTTCTGGGGGACTATCATAGTGTCGTTCAAGTGCGAATAGGTAAAGTTTGTGTTCAGGGTTAGACCATGCGCCACCGTCTTGCGGACCTGAACGAAGCCCGCGTTGTAGTTGCTATAGCCGTCGTTGGTCCCGTCGAACAGCATGCCAACTTGCTTGGTTTGGGGAACCATCGGGCCGAAGGTCCAATGGCCGTCAAGGGCGGTCCACATACTCGAGACCTGCGGGTAAAGTAAGTTGCTAGTAAAGTTGGTCGCCACTGTGGCGGTGCAGCTTCTGGTGCCACAGTACGCCGAGCCCTGCCCTCCCAAAGCAGTCTCAAAGAAGGGTTGGGCTGTGACATTGGCAGCCGCAGTACCGCCGCGCAGTTGAACCGCCACGGCATCAAAGGCCTTGGCAAACGACTGCCCCCCCACCGTCATCATATACGGAATATTGCCCTCATCTAGAGGGTAAAACAGTCCGGTCGCGGAGCGACCCATGTAGCCGATTTCGAGAATGGTATTGCCGGGTAGCTCGCGCTGGATGCTGAAGTTCCACTCCTTGTCGGGGCCCATTCCCCGCTTGGGATCTAGCGCTAAGGAGACGCTCTCGTAGGGACCATTGACTCCCGGAATGATGGGGGTTGCTTGAGCTGCCATCTTGGGCAGGGGGGGTCCGCTGCCATCAACCCCAATGCGATAACCGTTGCTCGCGTCGCGTGGGTCGGCGGCCCCGTGGCAGATACCGTCAATACCCGGGGCGCTGCACGTCAGCACGCTGCCGAAGCCGAGGCCCAGGAGCGGGAACATGACTTGACCGACGCCATCGACCCGCTCGTAAACGATCCCAAACCCGCCTCGGATCACGGTCTTCTTGCCCCCGAAGATCTTGCCTAAGGGGCCGCCGGTGATGTTAGGGTTCCAAGCCGCCGCAATGCGGGGCCCGAACTCCGTCCATTTGGGATCAAATGGGTACTTCCGGCCCAGCTTGTTAATGGGCATAAAGCCCAAGGTGGGGTTAAACACTTCTCCCTTGAGGGCGGCCGCCTCCTTTTGTGACAGGTAGCTCGTGGCATCCCATATCTTGCCAGTGGTAGGATCCATCATCATCGCCAACTTGCCCTCTCGCATGTGCGGGGGCATGTCATTCCTCCACGTCAGGCCGTAAGTGAGGGTAAAGGATGGGCGCACCCTCCAGGTATCGGCCGCGTAGAGGGTGTACGACTCCGTCGTCAAATGCCCGAATATCGGGGTACCCGGCGGATACTGGTTAAGGTCCCCATCTCGGGTGCCTATGTAAGTACCGTTGGCGACCATTCCGAGAGTCCCAGTGTACATGTTGTTCCAATCGCTAAGACTGCCGCTTGCCAGGCAGTTCATTTGCGTGGCGCCAACGCAGGTTGGGGGTCGGTAGAGGTCCGGATATTGGAGGCCGGTGACATTCTCTAGGTGCCATACCGGGTAGGTCAGGGCGCCGATGAGCTTGTCGTCGCGGTTGTGGTAATACCATTGGTGGATCTGGATGCCGCCAAACTGGATGGCGTGGTTACCCTTCATCCAGGTGGCGTTGTCATTATACGTAGTAGTGTGACCGTTCCAAATGCGGCTGCGCGCAGTCTGGGTATCGATGTTGATAGGGATTGCCCCAACGCTGCCGTCACTGAATAGCGACATGGCCTGATCGGCGCCGGCGATCTGGGGAAAAACGTGCGCGGTCGAATACTGCCAGAAGTTACGGCTGTAGCTCCAGCGGAAGTCATTGGTAAAGGTGGGCGTGGGTTGCCCGGTAAGGCCTACAACGAAAAGCCGGCCCCACCCCGGGGTACTCCTCAGGGGAGCCGCGACTCCCTTCGTGTCCCCCGGTACCAAGCCTCCGATATCAACTTGGCCAGAGTCTTTATTGTTATGACTGCTATAGCGCGCACTCGCCATCAGCCGCCACTTCTCGTTGAACTGATGGTCAAGCCGCAAAACCTGGGTGGCGTCCCTGACTGGGAGCGACAGTGGCGACAGGAAGGTGGAAAAATTAGTGTCGGCGGGCGTCGCAAGAGTCGGCTCCGGAATAAGTGTACTCCACATTTTGGAGATGATCGGGCTTATTCCAACCCCGCGCGGGTCGCACGGCAAGTTCCCGCTCGGCCCGCAGATCATGGCGGTCTTCAGATCAAAGCTCTGGATAGGACCCGAGCCATCCGCATAGCCCCGATATTTCAAGATGCCTTGCCGGAGGCTATCGCTGGGGACCTGCGCGCTGAAAATCGCATTCTGGGGGAATTTGCGCAACTCATACAGGAAATAGAAGAAAGTGTGGTTCTTCCAGATGGGCCCGCCAATACTGCCCCCCCACCGGTTATCTTTCATGGGTTGCTTTCGGTTCACTGGGTTTCCCAGCGCTTTCAGCACGTTATTTTGAAAGTTGAAGCCCCAACCATTTGCATTGAGGGCGCTGTTCTGGTGGTACCAGTAGGCCGAACCGTGGAAGGCGTTCGTGCCGTGCTTAGTCACCAGCATTATCTGGGCCCCCGAGGAGGCGTTGAAGGTGGCGGTTTGATTGGAGGCGTTGATGCGGAACTCCTCGATGCTCTCGATCGGTGTCATTACCATCGAGTGCGACGCGGCCCCATTGACCCAACCCCCCCGGTAACCGGCAGTCCCGTCCGTGTCCTCAGTCCCGTTCCCGCCATCTATCAGAATGGCGTTCTCGTCATTGCGTGAACCGGCCACTGCTCCGTTCGCGGCCGACGTCATGGGTTGGTAGAGCTGTGCCACCATCACGTCCCGGTCAAAGGAGGGCAGGAGCGTCAGTTGGTCGGCAGTCATGGTGGCTCCGACCGTGGAGTCCAAGGTTTGGAGTTCCGCCCCGGCAGTCGCTTCCACCGTCACCGTTTGATGGACTCCGCCCACCGTCAGTGTCACGTCGAAGGTGTAGGACTTACTGACTTCGACCGTGAACGCCGGAACGACGTAGGTTTGGAAACCTTGTGCCGTTACCGTGAGACTATACCCGCCGCTGAGCACGCTCACAATTTGGTAACGGCCCACGGAATTGGTTACGGTCAAGCGTGCAAGGCCAGTTTTTGTTTCCCGAATTTCGACTTGCGCTCCCGGCACGTTGGCGCCGGAAGGATCCTGGACCGTGCCCGTCACGGTTGCCGTGGCGAGCGTTTGTGCCTTGGCCGCAAACGTAACGCTCATGAGGACAAGACACACTACAAGCCCCAGCTTCAAGCTCCGCATAATGTTTCCCTCCTTCAGGGTGTGAGCGAGCACCAATGGTTCGCCCCAAAACCTGCATGGGTATGGCTTGGACAACTACTACCCAGGGAATAAAAACGGCCCTCGACTACCAAGAGCGTTCACGTCGAGCAACTCTCCCTGAGTGAACTGGCTCTGGATGCCCCAACGGCCCCAGGGAGAGGCGCACCCTACCTAACTCCCCGTCTATTGTCAAGCAAAATCTGGGCCAATTTGTGCCCCTAAGTTAGCCTGCTAAGTCCTTGCAAAATCAACAGAATTCTTTCCGACACTTCGAAGCCTGTCCGAATCTACAAGATATCGTATACAATATATGGAAAGTATTGTTTTTCATGGCCACGAGAAACCAGAGAGCATGGACGGGTAGGGGCACAAGAGTGGCAAGCGTCCGGTCAACCCAGTGCCGGGTTCACCGGACGGTTACACGAATACAACAATACGGAAAGTACTGTGAAGAACACGTGCATACGACCGGGACACGAATTCTAACTCAATTGGCTAGCGAGATGTGCGCGAAAGCCCTCTCAGGCATAGAGCCAGGTGGTTGAATATAAGCCTGACCCCAAGGAAAGGCAGATGCGGAAATACGCCTTTTGATCAAATCAAACATACGGGGAAAATCGCTGAGATAATGGCTGGATGTCGGCAACAACACAGACAGCGGCCAGTTCGTGCTCGGTGAATCGATGGGACACTGTACTAGTTGCCGTTGATACACGTGACCAGCACCTACGGAGAGTGTTGTGCGTCGATCATGCGATCAAGGCTAACGAAAGGATGGCGGACGGTCAAATTCAGATTTTCCTCGGTCCTTGTTTGGTTCCTTATCGAGCGTAAACTGCAACTGCGTAGTTCCGCTGTACAGACTACTGAGCGGCAACCAGCTGTTTGGGTAAGGAGTTCCGTTCAGAGAGACTTTTTGCACATAAGGTCCAGTCCCTGATCCCTGGATAATCAGGGTTCGACCATCAGCAAAACGAACCACGGCTTTCCTGAACATGGGTGTTCCGAGCACCATGCCACCCACGCCCGGAACCGCAGGGAACATGCCAAGCGCATTCCACACATAAAGGCTGGACGTGGCGCCGAGGTCATCATTCCCCGGAAGGCCGCTTGGTGTAGTATTAAAGGCTTCTTTGGCAATGCGGGTCACCACTTCCTGCGTCTTCCACGGCATGCCCGCAAACACATACGCATACGGGGTAACAAAATCGGGTTCATTGGCTGCGGTGAAACATGCGTCATGAGAGCTGTTCTGAGTGTCGCAAAAAAACTTGTCGAGACGCGCAGCCACCTTCTCATCCCCGCCGATCGCGGCAAACTCTTGCGGATAGTCGAAGGGGATCATAAACGTGTATTGGGCCGTGTTGCCTTCCTCAAACCCATACTGTTGTGGCGAAGCACCCCATGAGCTTTGCTTTGGCAGCGAACGCCACGCGTCGAAGCCTTCCAACCATGTGCCGTCTGCATAGCGTGGACGAATCCATCCGGTCTCGGGGTCAAGCAGATTCTTCCAGCTCTGAGACTGCGCCATGAAGTGCCTATATGCTGTTGTATTTCCAATGTGCTTCGCGAACTGTGCGATGGCGAAGTCGGCGTTGGCGTACTCCAGGGTCCGCGAAGCAGAGATGGGATCATTGGCAGGCACGTACCCCAACTTCAGGTATTCGGCCAGAAACGCCCTTTCTACGTGAACCAACTGGGGCTTTATGGGCAGCAGGTTCGGGTACAGATAAATACTCGAACCCTCCTCAGGTTGGCTTCCGTCTTTGATCATGTATTGCAACGCAGTCTTAAGATCAAAATCGCGGGCGCCGAAAGCATAGCCTGACGACAACAAAATGCTGGACGAGTCTCCGCCCATCGCATAGGTTGACTCGTTGGCAACCGGCCACCGGGGTACCCAGCCACCTTGGACTGAATCGTTGACCAGCGACTGCATCATATCGCTCACGCGTTCTTGAACCAGGAGTGCTTGCAGCTGCACCGTGCTTCGATAGGTGTCCCAGTCGGAAAAGTTTGCATACTGGGCCGTTTGTCTGGAACCGGCAAGCGAATGCACTTTCCAGTCGAAACCGGTGTAGTCCCCGTTTTCATCGCTGAAAAGAGTCGGGGTCAGCAAGGAATGATATAGGGCAGTAGCGAATATCCTGTACTGTTCCGCGGTCCCGCCTTCAACCGAAACACGATTCAGGAGCTCAATCCAGGTATCACGCGCGTGCGAATGCACTTCATCGAAATTCCATCCGGGCAACTCTTTGTCCAGATTCTCCAGCGCACCTGCTTCACTAACATACGAGAGCCCGATCTTCATCTGAATCTGTCGGCGATCACCGAAATCAAGCCACGCGCCGGTGTGCTTTCCCTTGGCGATACGTTGGTTTTTTTGTATCTCGTTGCCCTGCCAAGTATCGAAGCGCTGGTATGGTTGCTCGAACTTTGCTGCTACATACACAGTGTAGCGCGTGGCACTTCCACAAAAGCCGCCTGAAGCCACAGTGCCGGTCAACGCATCGTTGCCGACAAGTTTAACGCGGCTCCCATAATGTTCCCGCCCGCCTGGCGGCAGATCTGGCATATGATCAGTGTTGGCACTGGCTCCGGTTTTTACCAGCAAGGCCGCCTTCATCCCCGGTGGGAATTCGAAACGCGCCATTCCTGCGCGCTCCGCAACGGTCAACTCAACCTTTGTGCCATTCGGCAAAGTCACCGCGTAGTAACCGGGATGAGCCTCCTCCGTGTGGTGATCGAAGGCCTGTACAAACCGCACGTAGGGGGTATGATCCTCTCCTGGACTCCTTCGTAGCTCCTCACTCCATGGCAGGATGGGCACATCAGAACCGGTGGAACAACCTACTCCACTGAGGTGTGTGAGGCTGAATCCATAGACGATCCTATCGCTACTAAAATAGTAGCCCCAATCATTTATGCTGGGGCCCCACTGGATCATTCCAAAAGGCAGCGATGCGGCCGGCGACGTAAGTCCTCCCCCAGCGGTCCCAATGAACGGGTCTACCGCGTCGTAAAGGCTGCCACTTTGTGCGAATGCTGCGCTGTATAGCGCCAATACCGATAGAAGCGCTGCGAATCGAGGAACCACACGAGGAATCATTCTGAAATACCTCCAATTTGCGCATAGAGGATGATACGAAATTAACTCGCACCTCGCCGTGCGACTAAATATCCTGTCGACGTAGATCCACTCAGGATTAATGAACTTCTTCGAGATAAACCAAATCGCTCGTGTACGTGCCCGGCAACTGGATAGTCAATCCGCTCTTCATCAACTCTCTCCCAGAGTACCTCTCTCAGCCTGGCAACGGTCCATCCTTCGCCCACTCTTTGTTCGGTGTGGGGCCGAGCTCCAGAACCAGGTGACCGCCCTCCACAACGTCCTTCTGCCGAATCCACCATTGGTTTAGCGGCGTCCTATTGAGCGTGGCCGACTGGATGTAACAATTCGCACGCGAAGCGTTGCGGGCTTCGATGGTGAAGGTTTTGCCCCCGTAGTGTGGCTTGGAAAGATGTATCACAACCTTCTGATAAAGAGGGCTGCCGAGCTCATAAATCGGATTGACCCGGCACCCGCCATCTGTTTGGAAAAGCCCCAGCGAAGACATCACGAACCACCCGCTCATCTGCCCCTGATCCTCGTCGCCGAGATAAGCGTCAGCGGGATTGTGGCCGTAATAGGCCTCGAGAATGGCGCGCGCCCATTTTTGCGTGAGCCACGGCTGCCCGGCCCAGTTGAAGAGCCACGCCACCTGCATGTCAGGCTGGTTGCCGTGGGTGAGCGGGCAGTCCATTCCCTCGACCCCGGCATTGAACCGCACAGGAGCCATTATCTCAAACGCCTCGTTCAGCCGGCTGACGAACCGGTCTCGGCCCATGGCATCCACCAGACCCGGCACATCCTGCGGCACGAACCAAGTGTACTCCCAGGCGTTTCCTTCGTCGAACCCGGGCGTGTGGTACGGGTCAAAGGGTGTCACCCATTCGCCGTTTGCCTTGCGCGGCCGGGCGAAGCCCGTGCTCGTATCGAAAACGTTTCGCCAGCTCTCCGAACGTTTGAGAAACTGGTCGGCAACGTCCTTGCGTCGGAGCGCCAGAGCGAGCTGGGCCACGCACCAATCGTCATAGGCATATTCATAGGTGTTGGAGGTCCAGGCTTTTCCTCCCTCCATGCCTATCACGACGGGGCCATCATCTGCCACGTAGCCATACTTGAGATAGTTTTCCAGGTTTTCGTTGCCAACCGCCCCATTGGCACCGAAGATCTGGGGGAGCGCGGTCTGCATCTTGACGGACGCAGCCAGAACTTTATCGGCATCCACGCCTTTCACGCCATGCTGGTACGCGGCGACGAGCAGCGCGATTTCATGCTCGGCTACCATGACGGGGATGTACGCCAAACCCGCCGGACCTTTCGCTAACCAGCCGCATTTGTCGTAGAGTTGGAGTTCCGATTTCACCCATCGCGCGGACCACTCGGGCGCCATCAGGTTCATCACCTGGTTCATGTTCCAAAAGGTATTCCAAAGCGCATCACTGCCCAGCATCACGGCGTCAGCGTCGTCGAGCTTCTGCGGGCGCTTGTCGGGATCGATCCACTCTCCATTAACATCGCTCCAGGTGTTCCGGCCCGACAGGGAGCGATAGAGATTTGAGTAGAAGCGCACTTTCTCACGAGCGTCGGGGGTTTCAATTTCGACGCGGTTGAACAGTTCGTTCCATACCCGCCGCTGGTTAGCGACCACGGCTCGGAAATCCCATCCGAATGGCCTTGCCAATTCCTGTTCCAAATTCAGGCGGGCATTTGCGACGCTCACCAGCGAGATGCCCGTGCGAACCTGGATTTTTTCGTTGGCTGTGGTTTTGAATTCCACAAAGGCGCCGCATTCGTCAGCTAAAGCCAATTCCTGCACGTTGGGAATGGTTCGTTCCCCTTGCCAGCCCCCCAGGGTCTCAAAGGGACGGCTGAACTGCGCAACGAAGTGCAGGTTAAATCGTTGGTCAATCTTCTCGCACGCGTGGGGGAAGATCGTGCGGACGGTGCCTTCGATCTCGGCGGAACCCGTACGACGCACCTTCGCGCCCTGTACCTGCATGACGTATTCGTTGGGAAGAAGATAAGCGAAAATCACCCGCGCCTGATCGCTGGCCGGAAAGGTGTATTGCTGAAGCGCGGCGCGCGTGGTGGCAGTCAGCTCCGCTTTAATGCCGCTGTCCTTGAGAAACACTTCGTAAAATCCGATGCCGCCGCGCTCGGTCGATTTACTGAACCGCGAACTGTAGCCGGTTCCGTCGAGACCCCGCCGCGTGCGGAGCGGCCCGACCGTCGGCATCATGCCGAGTCCGCCCATGGTCCACTCGTGGATGTGACTGAAACAATGGATGTGCTCCAACCCATAGTCGTAGCCGGCGCACCATCCCTGCGTCTTATTGTCAGGAGAGATCTTGACCATGCTAAACGGCATCCAGGGCCCGGGCGCCATCATCCAACGCGAATGCGCCGTCCCTTTGAATACATCCACGTAATCAGCCGGTGTGGCGGGTGGAGAAGGCCGCAGACTCAGCCGCGTTTCGTGCAGCAATCGGCCCTCCGCGCTCAGACGAACCAGAGTTTTCTTGCCTGCGGCGGAAGCCGGCGCGGGAATTTCGAAAACCTGCAGGCCCGGCTCCGTCGTTAGCTCCTGAGTTTCTCCATTCGCAATTTCCGCCTGGAGTTTTCCAGGAGACCCGGCACGGAACACTTCCACGCGGATGGTGGCCGGCGTCTTCTTGTGGGCGGACACGGCGTACGGTGCTGTGGAGACCGAGCGGACAACGCTGTCCGTCACCGGAGCCAGTCGCGCCTCGCCCGCAGTCTCCAGCCGGAGAGCGTCGAAAATGAGCCAACTGCCGCGCGTGTTCCGCAGCGAGATCTCGTTGTAGCCCCGCCGCAGCAGGGAGGGCGGGAAGTCAATTTGGATAGATTGCTTTTTGGCGGACTGCAAATTGCCGCGCAATGAATCTTCGCTCCCTCCTGGGGCGAGGGCGCGGTCAAACTGGGCGCCATTGATCGTGACGCGCAGCCCGGGCGGATGCTGCGGGTGCGTATCGCAGAGGCCAATCGTGAGGACGCACTGGCCACTGGCCGGAGCCTGCTCCAGAACGAATCCGATCGGGAGAGTATGCATCAGATCCGAGCGCTCCCCACTACCCGCCCAGCCGTCCAGCGGTCCGGGTAGAGCGTAGGGCCAGTCACTCTCCGGCTTGGAGAGCCCAATGTAATACGCGTGTTCCGGCCTGCCAAATTGCTGGAGGAACCGTCTGTAGTCGCCAGGCGCAGCCGCCAGAGCAAACTCGGCGAACCTGTCGTCGAACTTGCCGATTTGCCAAAGCGCTGAGACGGTCTCTGCCTTGGCAAATCCAGCAAAGGCCAATTCCCGCGATGGCCCCACGGTTACAACCCCTGCAGCAACCGCCGCATTCTTCAGGAATTTTCGCCGGTTCATCTAGGCCTCCTCGGATGCAAAGTCTCCCATCGACTGGTGTCCTGAATTGTAAATTCGCTTACATAATCTTGGCCCGAATTCCGAAATCGGGCGGAGCCGTAGCATGGGCATCCTGCTCCCCCAGAGCGGGACCCCGCAGGGCGGGATCGGCCGCCGGGCCGTCGGAGTTTGGTCACCGAGTGCGGGACCGTGTCGTGCTTTGGGTTGGCAGGCGCCTGCGCACAGGTCGCCCCGGAGGAACCTCTATGCCTCAGCGGGCAGCAGAAGCTTTCGGATCCAGGCGGAGATTCCAGGCCATCTTCTGGTGCTCCTCGCGCGCCTGCAGTCCGGGTAACGTGCCGGTCCCTTGGTAAGGGGGAACGTGACACGTTTAACTGACCCGCGCGACGGTCTCCTGGTAAACTCACCCGGCCAAGTCTATATCATATAGTCCAAGCGTCGTCAACCCTGCTCCACCTGGAGACTACAGCGGGGCTCAGCTTTCGAGGATCAATTTCATCGATCGGTGGTGGTCTCTGTCGAGGATTTGTCGGCCCTTCTTCCCGTTGCCGCTGGCGATGGCATCGAGGACCTCTTGATGGCTGCGAGCAACGTAGCCCCATTCTCTGCGGCGAATGAAGTAGCCTTTGGTGGCGAGGTAACCGAAATACGGCATGAGCAAAGTAGAAAGGGATTGGACCAGGAATCGGTTTCCCGATATTTGCCAAATGAGCTGATGAAATTCTTTGTCAGCGGCGAATAGCCGGTCGAAATCGCCTGAAATAGCTCTCTGCCGCATCGTGTCCACGAGCGACTGCAGCCGCTGCTTACTGGCCTCATCAAGTCGCCTCGAGGCTTCCATCACCGCGTGGCCCTCGAGGATCTTCCGGACTGCGAAGATATCCGTGATATCCTCCCGTGTCAGCTCGATCACTCGTGCGGTCTTGTTCGGCTCTTGGACGATGAGACCGACCGCTTTCAGCTTTTTGAGCGCTTCACGGATCGGAATATGACTCACTTTGAATTGGCGGGCCAGGGCGTCAATATTGATCGTCTCTCCCAGGGCGATCGTCCCACTCATAATTGCCTCTTCAATGAGTCCCGCAATCCTGTCGGAAAGCGTACCTGACTCGAGTTGGGAGAATACCGGTTTCATCGCGCTCCTTGGATGCCGCTAAAGAGATTTCCTAAACCACGTCCTATAATATATCATCAGCAAAGACATTCCGCTTCGGAAAGGAACCGCACCGCCTAACCTCCTGCCGAATGGGCTCGAGGCGCACTGCGCCCAGGTCCCGGCGCAGTTCTTGAAGTATTTGAAATCCCCAGATTCGATGCCCGCCTGGGAGCGGCCCAATATGCTCGCAAAATACCATGTCACCACCACGGGTCTCCAACTGCGTCTCCCCATGTAACAGCCCTCACCCCAAAACACCGAGAACTGTCGGGCGATTGCTACGGCGGTCCCTTATTTGTTAACGGTTGCTGAATCTTCAGGCCTCAGACTCAGCCGCGGAGCTGCCTGATAGCCGGGTGGTTCCGCGGTATTTTATTCCGTCAGCGTGACGACGTCGGAGGCAAACGAGGCTTCGCGAAGAGAATCCTGCCGTCCCAGATGTGTGGACGGCTGGCAGCGGTCCTCCAGGCTTCCTCATCTACTTGCTGTTCTGTCTGGGAGTCAATCCTCGCGGGATGAAAGCAACTCTTTAATCAGGGGTTAGCTGTCCCTCTGGACCACTTTCTCCATGGCGTCCTGTGCCCTTTGGTCTCGCTCCCGACGCAGTTTTTCGATAATGGCCAGTTCAGTCTTGCGCTTCTCTTCATCGTTCAGGCGCGCGTAAGCCTCTGCGAGCAGCCCGTGGGGTTCCCAGGAATGAGGCGCGAGTTCCGCGGCTCGCGATAAGGCTTGCAGTGCTTCCTGAAGCCTTCCCATTTCCAGGTAGCATTTGCCAAGCTCCAGATGAGCTTTCATGAATGTCGGATCGCCGGCCGCCGCGACCTGAAGCAAGGGGAGGGCCTCCGCGCCTCTCTTGTCGCGCAAGAGCAGTTGGCCCAACATGTAATTCGCCGGCGGGTTGTTAGGGTCCTGCTGTAGGGCCAGCTTGAGTTGCCGCTCGGCCTCGGCGGACTTGTACATTCTGTAATAGGTTTGGCCGAGTGCCAGGCGGACGCCAGGAAAGTCGGGCTGCTTTTTCAGGACCTCCTCGTACTCCTTGATAGCCTCGGAGTACTTGAGGTCCTCGGCCTGGGATTCAGCATTTAGGGCGTGAACCAAGAGGGAATCGGGATCGATGACTGCAAGCCGGCTGTAGGCCTGCACAGCCATCGATCTACAGAGGGGCGCGAGCTCGTACCAGACCTTCGTATCGTTAGGATTCTCCTTGGCCAGAATCTCGAAATGTTGGATGGCCTCCCCCTTGCGACCAAGGACCTGGAGAGCTTGCGCGGCGTAGTAGTGAGCGCGATGGTAATCAGGATGAAACTTCAATTCGCTGTTGAAGTATTCCAGCGCCTTGTCGTACTGGTTGAGTCCAAAAAAGGAAAGGCCAAGATAGAAGTTCACTTCCGGATATTGGGGGGACGCCTGTAAGGCTTTTTGGAACACATCGATGGACTCCGGGAATTTGAGTTCGGTCTGATAGATGATCCCCAGACGCCTGAGAACCTCCGGCTCCCTGGGAAACGCTGTTAAGGCCTGCGCATAAACCTTCTCCGCTCCTGCATAATCTTCACTTTTCTCCAGCTCTCTGCCTCGATCGAGAAAGCTTTGAAGGGTCGGGGCTGAAGCTTGAGAAAAAGCACCTTTCGAGAAGCACCCAAGGAGGATCAGGAGCAGGAGGAGAAGCGACACGTGTCGCGAGCTGGAATTCCCCCCACACGCCTTTGAGAGCCATTTCCCACGCGCGAGGCAAGTGGGGAGCTACAGGTCGTGGCAGCGAGTCCGGAGCACGCGATGTTTTTCAGGTTTCAAAAGCAAACCTCGGCCCAAGTCACAAAATAGCATAGCAGGACATGCATTGCCAGGGTTGACCGCTGGCGCGTTTAAGCTGGCCGGTCAGTTCTTCGAGCCCGCGGCCTGCGCGGGCCAGACATGTAAGCTGCTTTCTCCTTCCTTGATCGTTACGATCTGTCGAGACTTCACGTGGGCGAACCTTTGCACCAGTCCCGACGGCCAGCGGACTTCCAGCTCGTCGATCATCGCGCTGGTTCCCAATCCAAAATGTGCGCGCGGATCATTGCTCGAGCAGAACCCCCCGCTCTGATGCACCTCTTGCATTTGCTCAAGGCCGCCCGCGCGAACTACAACCCTTGCGCCGAGCCCGTCGCGATTACTGCGAGTACCTATCAAGCGCACCAGAATCCACTGGGCATCTGGGGGCGAACCACACCGCAGCAACCACGGGGTTCCATCCAGAATGTTCACCACCACATCTATATCCCCATCGTTGTCCAAATCTCCGAAGGCCGCTCCTCGCCCCAGTCCTTCGCGGAGGAGGTCGTCACCGAGCGAGGCCGTCACGTCCCGAAACGTTCCGTCCCGCTGGTTTTGGAGCACTTGGGGGTGTTGCTTGTACCCGGCGTCCATGTGCCACTGGTCGGCTTCCGGGTAGACATGACCATTGACGATGAAGAGGTCGGGCCAGCCATCCAGGTCGTAATCGATGAATTTAGTGGCCCAACTCAGCATCGGCCAGCTCGTCCAGAGTATTTGAGCCTCCTGCGTCACGTCCAGGAAAACCCCATGGCCCATGTTCCGGTAGAGAGTGTTGTAGTCATTCGCGAAATGTCCGACAAAAATGTCGAGCCAGCCATCGTGGTTGTAATCGCCAAAATCGGCGCCCATCCCCGACTGCTCCAGTCCGTCGCGGCTGTAAGCACAACCCGCCGTGGCCCCGATCTCCTCAAAGGTGCCGTTCCCGCGGTTGTGATACAGCAAGTTCGGAGTGCTGTCACATGCCACGAACAGGTCCGGCCATCCATCGTTGTCGGCATCCATCCAAAGCGGCGTGAAGCCGTAACACTCGGGCACCTGGGGGCCCAAGGCCTTTCGAGTCACATCCGTGAAGCTTCCGTCCCCGTTGTTGTGGTAAAGAATGCCGGCCATAGGCTTGAGCCCGCGCGGCCCACAAAAAACCGGAGCGCCCCCGTACTGGCAATAGGGCGTGTCTCCCTTCTGAGGAACTTCTTCCCGGTGGAAGTCGATGTACCGCGCCACATAAAGGTCCAAATACCCATCGTGATCGTAGTCCCCCCAAGCGGCTCCGGCGCTCCAGCCTCCTGCCGCAACCCCAGCTTTCTCGGTTACGTCGGTAAAGGTCCCATCGCAGTTGTTGTGATAGAGCCGGTTATAGCCGTAGTAGGTCACATAGAGGTCCACACAACCGTCGTTGTCGTAGTCTGCAGCGGCGGCTCCCATTCCCCAGCCCCAGGAGCCCAGGCCGGCGGCCTCGGTGACATCCGTGAAGGTGCCATCTCGGTTGTTTCGAAAGAGCTTGTTTCGATGAGGACGAGGGGCGTGAGGATTCTCCAACTCCTCAAAAGTTGCGCCGCTGACCAAAAAGATGTCCGGCCAGCCGTCACCGTCATAATCGAAAACGGCCACCCCGCCTCCCTTCGCTTCCGGGATATAGTCCTTCAGTGGTCCACCGGCGATGTCATGGAAACTGTTGATACCCGCCTTCCGACTCACTTCCACAAACTGCACCTTCGACTTTGCAGCGTTCCCTTGCCCCGGCTGAGGATGGCCGCTCAGAGCCAACCAGCTCACCATGCCTAAAATCAGGATTACAGTTGCGCATCTCACTGGCTGTGGCCTTTCGAGCTTGACTGGATCAACGCCCTTTCCTGTTCCTGCCGTTGGTGCTTTATCGCCTGGAACTGCTTGAGCATCCGCAGGGCATCCTCACGCCTGCCCAAGCGCGCGTAGACCTGACTCAATAAGTAGAACGGGCCTTCAAAACCTGGATCGGCCTTGATGGCCTCTTCCAATTGCGCGCGGGCCAAATCGTCCCGAGAACTCTCGAAGTATATTCTGGCAAGTTCGTAGCGCGCTTGCGCATAAGACCCGTTAAGCTCCACCGAGCGCTTTAACTCTGCCTCCGCACGAGGCTTTTCTCCCAGCGTTGAAAGGACTTGTCCGAGCTGATAATGACAGAGAGCGTTTCCGGGCACCAAGCGCATGGCTTCTTCGTAATAGGCCACCGCCAGCCCCGGCTTGCCCAGGTTGGCTAACGCGTTCCCCTTGAAATAGTGCGCTGCCGCCAGCGAAGGATCGAGTCCGGTGGTTACGTCGAACAGGTCGCTGGCACGGGAGTAGCTTCTGTTGTTGTAGTAACTTAGCCCCAGGGTGAATATGTATTTGGCCGAAGTGGAAAATTCACTTCTGTGCCGTTCGAGCAGCCCGATGACTTCCAAGTTCCGGCCTTGCATTTGAAGGACGTTCGCGAGGGCCAGCAGACCCGACTCGCCGCCACCCTCGGTCACAGCCCGTTCTGCGAACCGCTGGGCTTCCTCCAGACGGTTCATGGCGACGTAACAACTGGCGAGCAGCTCCAAATCTTCAGGGAGCAGCCGTTTGTCTTCCCGCGTCCTCAGCAGGGTCAGGGTGCTTGCAGGGTCCTTCTGAAGTGACAACTCCCTGACCAGCGCTGAGCGGATCTCCTGATCATCGGGCCATAGGCTTCGAGCTTCTTGAAGCACTTCGAGCGCTTGGTCATGCCGAGAAGACGCGGCTAAGGCCGAAGCCAGACTCCGATACGTAACCTTCTCACCTTTCTGCCCGCGAACCAGTCCCTCAAGCAGCGGGATAGCTTCCTGGTAGTGCCCGAGCTGAGTAAGGGCGACACCGAGAAGCTGGGGATAAAGGGGCGCGCTGGGCATGGGGTGGTCGCTCAGAAGTTCCGCGACTCGCGCTGGGTGATTCAATCGGCTCTCAGCCAAGGCCAGCTGGAGCCGGGCCTCACCCCAATCCGGCCTCAACGCGAGGGCCTGCGTCAGTGGAGCGAGAGCTGCCTCGATTTGCCTATGGTGAAGCAGCAGCTTGCCTGCCTGGAAATTTACCTCGGGGGAATCTCTTGCGGTGCCGGTCATTTCCTCGAGCACCTGTCGCCCTTCCGTAGCTCGGCCTAGTTCGAACAGGCAATCCGCCAACGGAAGGAGGACGTCGTAATCCCGGGGTTGTTGTCGCCGGAATGCTTGGAGGTAGCGGAGGGCGTCTTCGAAGCGTTTACGCTTCCAATGCAGGATCCCGAGGTTGTAGAGTGGGCGAGGTGAGTCTAGACGAAGCTCGAGGGCGGCTTGATACCCGCGGATGGCCTTCTCTTCCCAACCCAGTTGCGCGTAAGAGTCCGCCAGCAGCGACCAAGCCATTGCCGACTTCGGCTCTCGGGTCACCGCCTCTTCGAGGAACCGGCGAGCCTGCTGAGGGTCGTGGTTGCGCAGGAATTCCCTGCCTTTCTCAACAAGCTCTGAAACCGGGAGGGAGCTAAGGGGTGGTTGTTGGGCGTGGCTTGGCAGCGCAAGGATCAGCAAGAAGATAACCACCGCTGGCCATCCACTGCCCGCCCCCTGCTTCGGTACCGGTTTCGAGCTGCACGCAGCCATCAAGATCCCCTCGAGCCCCTGGCGTCCAGAGCCGGCCGCACCACTCCCTTGCCGGCCTGCATCCTTACATAGATTACACCCAATTAAATACGAAGCCGGGGCCTTTTAGGTCGCAGGGACTGCTTTTTGCCGCTTGGCGAAGCCTGACCGTTTCCCTATTCGTGCGTGACGGAGGAGAAATCGAGCGCACGCTAAGGTGAACGGGTCGCGCCGAGGTCTGCTCTTGCATAGCACAGCCTATTTCAACTTGGCAATAGTTGTACTCCTTTAGGACGATGATTAGAGTTGGACATGCCGCTTTGCGGTCCCCGAAAGGCGTGAAAATGGGCGTTTGTGCCACAAAGGGCGGGGTTCGCTTCGTTGGATTCGCCTAGGCGAACTTCACCCCGCCGTGAGTGCCCCTCACCCGCTCTTCGGGCCCCTCTCCCCCGAGGGGGGAGAGGGCTGCGGTGAGAGGGAGTTGATTGCGTGCTGTAGCGCAGGGCGGCCCGTAGGCCGCAACCCAACATGCTTTGGGACCTTGTAGCGCCGGGGCTTGCCCCGGCCTCCCGAGGGGTGGCCCAAGATCACCGATCGGGCCCTCACCGCCAGCGCCGCAGCGTGATCAAATGTAGAAACTCGAAAGGCCACCCCAAGGGGCGGCCCTACACAAGACGAAAAATGTTTGCCAAAAAAACAAGGATTTACGTCCTGGCATTGCAGGCCTTTCGGATTTCATCGGGACAGGTCAGCCTGGCACTCCGGCCCGTCAGCCGACGGGCTGCCGCCCCACTCTGCTGGAGCGCCTCTAGTATTTCTTAGCAACCTCTTAGTGTTGTTAGCTTGTCAAGATGTCCGGTTTTTATAGCACATGATCTGTCCGGTTTCGTAATTTGTTCTCGTCAAGCGAAGACTTCCTCAGGTTGCGGGGTGGGGGTGGGGGGGAACCCTCACCCCGCGCCGCCGCGCGATTTTTGAGCCTTTCGCCTTCCGCTCTGTATCGGCCCACCACGTGCGGCCCGTAAACGATCGTCACGCGCCCGTCCAAGTGCTCGCAGACTGTCACCCGGCAGCCCGCCAGGGTGCCTCGCCAGCCGGTCCGTTCCAGTTGCCACCCCCGGCTCGCCGAGTCGCACCGTGTTGTCGTTGGCGACCACCCGCGCGGGCTGGCACGCAAGGGATAAGTAACTCGGGCAAACAGGGTCGCAACGGCCTGCGACCACACTTTGGCTCCAGAACCTTCAGGACACGCCCCCACTAAGGGACATCGCCCACTGACCCACGAAGCTCCGCGCGGCCTGAATCGAACACCCTGGGCGGAGAAGCCGCCGGACGTGAACCGTGTTCGGCAAGAAATTCACCGGATATAGAAAGTCCCATAGAGCCTATACCGCATCCCCAAGGATGGAGTTCCGAACCTTCAAACCGGCGATTTTGAATCCCTTCTATCCCGGCGCGGACATGATAGGCGGCCCAGAAGCAGTGATGTTTTTGACAACTTAGCACAGTAGCCTCCAGGGCCCCTTTTAAGCTTCAACGGGTCAGCGCGGGATTTTCGAGGGAGCGGACCCCCTTACCCCTTTGTCTGAGGCGACGGCACCCCTTTGCGCCATCAACGCTTGGGTGGCCGATGCAAATTCCTTCATGTGTCGAGCTACGAACTGCTTTGCAGCCAGGGGGTCGGCTCGCTCAAGGGCTCCAACAGTCTCTCTGTGTTGCCCCGTGCTTCTGAGCAAGCCTTCCCGTGTACGGGTCCCCTTGGGAATTCGAAGAATCACGAACGTAAATAGAGGCACGACAATGCTCCTTAAGAATTGTTCTAAATACGGATTCTTTGACCCTTCCCAAAGCGCGGAGTGGAACTGCAAGTCAAGCTCATAGAACCGGCGAACGTCCAGCTTTTCAGCGGCCTCTTCCATGCGGTCGGTAATTCGCCTCATCGAACGCAGGGTTCGGTGGTTGCGGTGTTCGGCGAACAGCTCTGCCGCCAAACCTTCAAGCTCAATCCTCACGCGGTAGATGTCCCTCACTTGCGCTTCCGAGAGCGAGGTCACGTAGGCCCCCCGGTTCGCGCGTCGGGTAACAAATCCCTCACCTTCCAGCCGCCGCAGAGCTTCTCGAACGGAAGCCTGGGCGACCCCCAATTGTCTGGCCCAGCGGAGCTCAACAATACGGTCGCCCGGCCTGAGCTCAGCGGAAAGAATGGTGTCGCGAAGCACGCCGGCCACGCTCTCTTGCACCAGCACTGGCCGAAGTGTTCTTGGTATCGAGGGAATCCTGCGCATGAGATTGTACAAGCCCTCCTGGTGTAACTAGGTTGCCGCGCGGTCCTCCGGTCGGCGGCCATTCGTCAAGGGAGAATACCAAATCGGGCGAGCGAAAAAAACCCTTGACAACCACCCTGGAGGCAGAGTATGAGCGATAAGCGCTTATCGCTCAAGCGATTTTTTCTCGACCCATAACGTGCCGAGGAATTATCCGCTTCAGCCGGAAAGGTGTAAAGGACGAAATACCCATCGCGGGAGGTGTTTATGCGTCTCAGATTGCTTCTTGTTGTGAGTGCGTTATTGGCCGGTGAGGTTTGCTTCGGCCAGATTAAATCCGGAACTATCACCGGGCGGGTGACTGACAGCAGCGGCGCGGTGGTTCCGGGAGCCAAGGTGTCTGTGATCGAAACCGCAACCAACGTGGCTACGGATACGATAACCACCGGCACGGGTGATTACACAGTTCCCTCCCTTCACCCGGCGGTCTATGACGTGATCGTGACCAAGCAAGGGTTTTCGACCTTCAAGAAGATTGGTGTGGTACTAGGACAAGGGGTTACAGTGGCAGTGGATGCCCAACTCGCCGTTGGAACGGCAGCGACGGTGGTGGAAGTGAGAGGAGGCGCTCTAACCCTGCAGACGGAGTCGGCAGTGGTTGGGGCCAACGTCCCTTCCTCAGTGATTGCTGAGATCCCCAATATTAACAAAAACCCTTGGTATTACGCCTCCTTGCTGCCCGGAGTGTCGGCGCGGTGGGAAGTGCTCGACACCACAAGCGCGTTTTCATTCGGGGTAGGAATGTACGGACGGGTTAAAGGTTCGGAGCTCTCCTATGCTGGTGGTCCGGCGCTCGTCGGTTCGATCACCGTGGACGGCGTCAGCGTGATGGGCGCCCAGTGGAATGAAGCCAATATCTTCCCCAATCCGGACGCCATCCAGGAGGTCAAGACTTTCACCAGTAATTATGATGCCTCGGTTGGCCGGGGACAAGGCGCGGTTTCTATTGTCACGAAGAGCGGCACGAATCAATACCATGGCGTGGTCTTTGGCCGGCTCAGGAATGAGGCTCTGAATGCCAACACCTTTTCGAACGACGTGATGGGAGTCAAGAAGCCGCCTTTCAAGGTCGGTTATTACGGCGGGACGATCGGCGGCCCTATCAAGAAGAACAAAGCTTTTTTCTTTGTGAGTTGGCAGGGAATGAAACATAATGTAAATGTTATAGATTTGCTCAATGTCCCGGCCGGCAACGAAGCGAAAGGCGACTTTAGCAAGACTTTGGTCAATGTGAATGGTGTCCCCACTCACGTGCAAATTTTTGATCCATTTAAGGCCACGCTGTTGCCGTCTGGCCTCTACGAACACCCTCTCATTACCGGTCCGAATGGACCATCGGATCTGACGCAGGTTGCCGAGCCACATATGCTGGCGATGTTCAGCTCATATCCTGCACCCAATCGCACGCCGATCGACGTGTATAACAATCAAAACTATATTTCCTCGAGGGCCCAGAAATATACAAGCAATAACATCAATTCGCGCTTGGACTGGACGCGCGGCAAGCACAGCATTTACGGGGCAGGAGGAATCCAGTGGGGACATATTTTAACGCCGGGCCCCTGGGGGGCAAATGTCCCCTACTATTACCCTCCGTTCGGTAACGTACAAAATGCAGCGATTATAAGCGATCACAATCCTTATGTAGCCCTTGGCGACACGATCGCCGTTGGACCGACGCTGGTGGTGGACGCGCGGATTGGTATGCAGTATACCCACTCCATTAACGCTAATAGAGTGTATCCCGATTTCAATTACGCCGAGGTTGGCGTACCCGCGAGCGTCGTAGCAACCTTCCCGTGGTATGGATCCCCTCCCATGCAACCAACTAGCACCCCGTGGACTCCGCTTGAGACTTCGTACAATGCCCACAAAGACGTCCATCAAACGAGCTGGAGTTCGGCTGCCAATGTTACGAAGGTCAAAGGGAATTGGACGCTTAAGTGGGGCATGGAGTATCTTGTGTTTCTTAGTAGTAATCCGAACCCTTTTGCCGCAGGGGGACAGCTTAGTCCCGACGGATGCGCCGGCTGCCAGTACACTGATGTCAATGGCAATAGTGTTGCGCAAAATACAACCGCTGCCTTCCGGGGTTTAGCGGCGGCAGGCATGATGCTGGGCGCAGGCAACTGGACTATATCCCCTGGACAGACTATCCGCCCCGCGCAGGCTGCCAAGTACTTTGGGCTCTATACCCAAAATCAGTGGAAGGTCAAACCACGCCTCACCTTGAGTCTTGGTCTCCGTTGGGATTTCCAGCCAGGTCCGACGGAGCGATTCAATCGCATGACTATGTGGGACCGGGGCGGACTAAACCCCTTCGGAACTGCGGCGGGCATCGGAGGCCAGGGCGCGTATATTTTCCCGGGCGTAGGCAGGAACAGCCGTCACGCGTGGCCCACCGAATACGCAAATTTGGCACCGCGGCTGGGCCTGGCCTATCGGATGACGGATACTTTGGTGATGCGTGCTGGATACGCCATAAGTTATATGCCGAGCAACACAGGGTGGCTCGCCGGTCCCGGCATATGGTCTACGTTTCCTTGGGGGGTCGGGGTGTACGCTGCTCAGCCTTATGGCACGAGCCCTGCGGGAGTCGTGGTAGGAAAGGAGACTGATCCCGCCGTTAGTCCGGTCTTTAGGGGGCCGGGGCCCGACGTTACCAACGCCTGGAATTATGGATCCACGCCCTATGGTTGGGATATTGCGAATTATCACAATATGTACCTTCATCAATGGAACCTTTTCTTTGAGAAACAGGTTTCCGGCTGGCTCTTCTCCGCCGGTTATTTAGGCTCTAAGGGATATAAACTTCAGAACCCACATCAGCGAGTTAATGGCGAAAATGGTACGCTACCCGACAACCTTATATCCTGCTATCACAGTGGAGTAGACTGCCCTGCAAGTGATAGCGCATTGAGCGGGAAGGGTTATATCCAAACGGGCGTTGATCCATATACTCAGAATGTTACTAACCCCTGGAACCCCAATGGGACTGTTCCTTTGCAGGGGGGGTTGCTACCGGTGAAGATCCCCCGCGGCACTGTTGAGCAGCCGTTCCCACTCTTCCAATTCTCAGAAGTGATCCAATCCTTTGGGTGGTCCAACTATAACGCCTTGCAACTGGAAGTAAAACACCGAACCGCTCGTGGGCTGACGCTGGATGCTCACTACGTGTGGTCCAAAGAGACGGATTTCAGTTCTTTTGACGCTGAATCGAACCAAGCGAGTGACGCCAATACTTTGCAGGGTCTGCAACTGGACTTGAGAAATTATAAGAACAACGTAAAGCTGGGCTCGAATGACGTACCACACCGTTTTGTAGCGAATATCGTGTACGAGCTTCCCTTTGGTAAGGGACATGCGCTTAATCCGCAGAACCGCGTGGCAAGATTTTTGGTCGGCGGCTGGTCAATCGGCGCCGTTGAATTGAGCCAAAGTGGCTACCCACTAGGCGTTTCCAACGCCTGGACCGGCGCGCTCAATCAACGTCCCAATGTGGTGCCGGGAGCGCCCTTTCAGGTTCCTAAGGCATTGCAACACTGGTATGACGGTAAAACCACAGTGACCCTGCCTGATGGAAGATCGATTACCCCTTGTAACCACTGCTTCTTGAAGTACAACGTAGATGCTTTTGCTGGTGCTACCATACCCAACCCCAATGCCCCCGGTAAATACTTGAACGACACCTACTGGACTGGAAATGCGGCGATAGACTACGCTGCGATGCGGTGTCCCAGTATACACAACCTGAACATAACCCTGAGACGCTCGTTTCAAGTGACGGAAAGGGTTGCGGTAGATTTTCAGGCCAATGCCACGAACGCACTCAACTACGTCAATTTCCAGACCTATAGCATGGATATGGGCGGGCAAAATACGACCTATCCCAACTCGACGAATACTAAGCTTGGGCAGGGAACGAGTAGTTCGTCATACGGGACGCACGGCCTGACGACGTTCGACCCTCGACAGATCGAGTTCGCGTTGAAGATAAGATTCTGATGGGGTGTTCTTAGCTTGTCAAGCTGTCGGGTTTTATAGCACGTGACCTGTAAGGTGGGAATCGGGTGCTGTTTGGCGGATTCCCAAGCGCGGAGGGAAGGGTGGAAAACTCGTTTTGGGAGTTTTCCACGCTTTTCTCCGCGCGTCATTTTCAGCCATGCCCCTTGCAGCGTCAGCTTCACCGACGCGTAGCTCAGCTCGATCTGGTGTGCCCCGCAACTTCTCGTGAATGTGCTGCACATTCAGGTCCGCGTCCTTCTCCTGATATAACCGCAGCACTTCTTCCGCCCGCGCCAGGGGGACGCGCTTCGGGCTCGGCTTCCCGCGCCGCCGGTCGAATCCGCCGCGGCGGATCGTAGCCATACTGCTCGTAGCGCTGCCGCCAGCGACGCATGTGGCGGTCGGAGATCTCTAAAATCTCTGCCGCCTGCCACCAGGTAATCCGCTTCGCCATCGCCCGCAAAATCACTTCCTGCACCTTCATCGCCCGCTCCCAGGCGGGTTCCGAGTATCTTCGCATTCTGCCTCCCCCTAGCAGAATGCCCGATCCCCGTCCCACCTTCAGCGGACAGATCACGTGCTAATTGAACCGGACATTTCATATGCTAACGACAGGACTGCAAAGTTGTGATTGCGCACGAACCGGTGGGGGTGTAGAGTGGCGTGGTTTAGGATCCCACAACGGAAATCCTGGATAAATTGCAGGTTCGGGCCGATGTCTATGATGCAACGAACAGTGTCGGACTCGGAACGCCGGATACAAGCTTGACGTCGCCGACGTTTGGATTGGTGCAGTTAACCAATAGCCGCAGCCAAACGTTTCGTACGATTCAGCTTTCGGTGAAATTGCTCTTCTGATAAATCGGGTCCGAATGAATCGGGACTGTTTGGTCAGGAGTGGAGGTGCCGGTTGACTGGCGCGATCGGGCTGCGCTCCCTAAGCGCTGCCCGTCTTAAGCAGGCTCTCCGAATCCCCTGAGTGTTGGTCCACATGAAATCTCCAAGACTGCTGTTTTTTTATCTGCTGGCTGTTACTTCGCTTTTCGCGTACCGGCCCGCTTCGGATACCGCCGGTCCGATCACGGCGAGGATCGAAGGCCCTGAGCAAATCACGCGCATCGGGGAACCCGAGCGGTTGGCCGTGGCGATCGAGAACACCGGCGACGCTGCGGTGACGGGGACCATTCACGTGCACGGCATCGATCGCTGGGGGATCAAGCCTGTGGGCCCAGTGGCGTTTTCGGTCGGTGCCAAAGCCACAACGCGGCTCGATTTTTCCGTTGTAGCTGCGGAAGGGACCTTTCAGGCCTTCTATCCGATCCACGCTATCGCTGAGTTTGAGTGGCAAGGCCGTCGCTGGCAGGCCCACCCGATCTTGGTTGTGCGGGCTCTTCCACCAAACTCGCCACGTCCGGAGTTTCCTCCGGGTTTGAAGCGTCCTGCTCTGGCAGTGAGGTCACTCGGTGCGTCTCCGCCGCCGGTTTTTCCGCCACTAGGAAGTCCACGGTTGTTGGGAAGTATCAAGGGGTTCGAGGTCCGGGTGTGGCCTGGGCAGCGCGGCCTCCTGGACGCCACGTTCGGTTTTCGCGACGGCGCGAAGAACCTCTACTTCCGCGGTTACCGGGCGCGTGTGTTGGGCAGCTCGCTGGAAAACGCGGATTCTCCCAACCATTTGATCGGTGCTCGTGAAGAACCTGCCGGCGGCCGGTACCGCATCCGGCACCGGTTCCGGTCATGGGCCGGCACCTTCGACCTCGTGACAGAGACTTGGATCGAGAAGGGCGCTTTACGTACCAGTTTGTCCATCGAGAACACCCTGCCGCAACCCTGGGTGAACGTGCACCTCGAGGACGTGTGCGCGGGGTCCTGGAGCGAGCGTGCTGTGCGTGTTTATGCCGGCCCGGGCAACGTCATGCAGGACCCGCAGGCATTCCGCCTACAAGCGAACGGCCACTTCCTGGCGACCTCTTACGTCGGGCTGGATTTTGCGAGCGGGATCTCAATGCTGCAGGGCGTGGACGTCCCTGCCGATCATCTTGGCGTGGATCCAGGCGTAAACTCCTACTCCCTACACACGCCCCATAACCAGGTGGTAAGCTTCATTCCAACGGGGAACGTCTGGGCTGCGGCAAAGGTCTTTCGCGATCTGAACGCCCCCCACGCCGCCAGCGGCGTGGTGCGGTTGGCTGGACGGTTCGTCTTAGATCTGTGGGGTGGCCGGTACGCCGAAAACGCCGCAGCCCTGCGCAAGGCTTTCCGTTATGGGATGACCGACGCGGTGGTCATCTGGCACGACTGGCAGCGCTGGGGCTACGACTATCGCCTGCCGGACATTTATCCCCCCGGCCCTCAGGGCGGCACAGTCGAGGAATTCCGCGATCTGGCCGCAATCTGCAGGAATAGCGGCGTCTTGTTCGCCCCGCATGACAACTATATGGACTTCTATCCGGACGCTGAAGGCTTCACCTACGACAACATCGCCTTCACGGCGGAGCGGACGCCGCAGACGGCGTGGCTCAACCGAAGTGCCAACGCGCAATCCTACCACCCGCGTTCAGACCGAATTCTTCCGTTCGTCGAACGCAATATCAAGCTGATCAAGGACGGCTTCGCGCCAGGGGCCTATTTCATCGACGTTTGGTCCTCCGAGCCTCCCTATGACTACTACACCTCAAACGGCCAGTTTTTCGACCGGGTCTATACGCGCGACGTGTGGCGGAGGGCTTTCGCTTGGATTCGCGAATACCTAGGTGGCGCGCCCCAGATTTCCGAGGCAGGAGCCGACCAATACATCGGCTGGCTAGATGGTGGCACCGCCGCGCAAATGCGGGTTGTGGCTCCGAAGGAACCGGGCGGGCCGGTCTGGAGGATCGAAACGAGTGACCATGAGCGCGTGCCGTGGTTCGACATCGCATACCATGACGTCTTCGCCCTGCACGGCGCCGGATACACCGGACGCTACGCCTCTGGGCAGGACCCGCGTGCGCACGGCATGTACAGCGACGACTATATCGTCACGGAGGTCATGACGGGCCACCCCGGCATGGCTTCGGAAGCTTTTGGCCGCGAGCCCGTGCGCAAGTACTGGCTCATGCACGACGTCATGCGCGGCTTGGCACTTAGGCGGATGGAGAGCTTCGCCTTCGCCGGGAACAACCTGCACCGACAAGAGATCGTTTGGGACAATGGCGGCAAAGTGTGGGCTAACCGCAGTGCAGAGAACTGGACCGCCTCGGAGCACGACCTCCCGCAGTATGGTTTCTATGCACGCATTCCAGGCAAAGACGGGCTTCTGGAAGCCGCAATCGAGAAGCGGGAAGGCGTTATCGTGGAGTGGTCGCGGTCGCCCGCCATGCTGTACGTCAATGCCCGCCCCGTAGTTTTTGACACAGTGACTCCTCAAGAGTACGTTGTAGCGGGCCGCACAGACCTTGGCCCGGACCCGCGACCTGCGCGAATGAACCCGGAAGCCCGAGTGGTAACCTTTGGCGCCGTTTCAACTAACGGGGCGCTGCGCGTCGCGGACGCCGGTGATGCGCTGGAGCTTACACCCGTGCCGTTCAGTCCGGCTTTCAAAGTGAGCATCCGGTGGCACGATCTGCTATGGAAGCTGAACGCGCCGAAAGAAGTCGAAGCCTTGGACGAGAGCGGGCGTGTGCTGCGGCGCATGCCTGTCGAACGCAGCGGCGAGGAGATCCGGCTCACCTGCGAGTCGGATGTCTTCTCCTACCGGTTACGCTGAGGCGTTCCCGCGATGCCCTGAGCGTGGGGGAGGCCTTTGACAGAAACCCTGGCTCACAATTCCGTAGCGGTGCAAACAGGCGTATTCTCTTCGTTCGACTTGCAGGAAACGATTTGGCGTGTCCCGGATTGAAGATGACGGGAAAGGAAATGGACGCAGGAGGGACACCGAGGACTCTTTACTTCGGCACGGGCGACCCGGGAGAAACAGAGATTTTCGAGCCTGGATGCCGCGATTCCGCGCGGAGACAAATGAGGGAAACTCCTCTACGGCGCAAAATACTGTTTGTGGTCACACCTCTCCTTACTTGAATGCACCTGCGGTTACAAAGGTCCCTCTCTAGACGGGCGTTGCCGCAGATGCGGAACTGGCAAGGGATTTTTCGAGCGGGCCGTGGGCTTACCCCGCGGTAGCTCCGCCGCCTGCCACCAGGTGATCCGCTTCGCCATCGCCCGCAAAATCACTTCCTGCACCTTCATGGCCCGCTCCCAGGCGGGTTCCGAGTATCTTCGCATTCTGCCTCCCCCTAGCAGAATGCCCGATTCCCGTCCCACCTTCAGCGGACAGATCACGTGCTAATTGAACCGGACATTTCATATGCTAACGACACTTAGCAACCTCTTAGGTTGCCGATATGACACGGATGTGCTAGAAGAACGTGACTGACATGACGGGTTATTTGCTGGTCATCGCGGCGGGGCTTCTCCAAGGCAGCTTCATGCTGCCCATGAAATTTATTCGACGCTGGGCTTGGGAGAATACTTGGTTGGTCTATTCGACGACCGCGTATCTGGTCTGGCCTTGGCTGCTGGCTCTGTTTACGCTTCCCCATCTGCCTGCGGTTTTTGCCTCTACAAGCGCCCGCTCGTTAGCACTTGTAGCGCTTTTCGGGGTGGGATGGGGGCTGGGAGCTGTAACCTTTGGCGTGGGAGTTGACAAGCTCGGCATGGCCTTGGGTTTTACAATCATTATTGGTCTGGCAGCTTCGGCTGGAACGCTGATCCCCATGGCCATATTCTCGCCGGCGAGGTTCGGGCAACTTCCAGGCCTCCTAACCATTGCTGCCCTGCTGCTGGTTCTCACTGGCATCGCGCTTTGTTCCTGGGCCGGCAAGCTTCGTGAACCCGACCAAGCTGTGACGGGCGGAAAGGCGGGCGGGTCTTTTCGCCTGGGACTGGCGATTTGTATTGCTTCAGGCTTGCTGTCGTCCTGCGGAAATCTCGGGTTCGCTTTTGGGAGTGAAGTTGTGCGGAGGGCGATTGAAAAGGGTGCGCCGGAACCTATGGCTGGCAATGCCTTGTGGGCCTTGATTACGGCGCCGTTGTTCATCTGCAATGCAGGCTACTGCTCCTGGCTGCTGAAAAAGCATCGCACGGCCCACCTGCTTTTCGAGAGCGGCACTCGCTACAACTGGGTTCTGGGTGCGCTGATGGGATTCTTGTGGATTGCAGGCTTTGTTTGTTACGCGCCGGGGACGAGGCGGCTGGGCTCACTCGGCACCTCCGTGGGCTGGGCCATCATGATGTCCGCGATGGTTATTACCGCGAACCTCTGGGGATTTCTTACGGGCGAGTGGAAGGCTGCGAGCCGCCGGGCCCGCCGACTTCTCGTCGTCGGCGTCGCCATTCTCATTCTTGCCATGGGCGTCATCGGTTACGCCAATCAGGTGTGAGGGCCAATGCCAGAGTTTTCCAAATTGCGGATTGGTTTAGTGGGCAGCGGGCGTTTCGGCGAGAGCCATTTGGCCACCTTCGCAGGTATTCCGTTTGTTGAGGTGACTGCGATCACCGACGTGGTCGTGGAACGCGCGCGGCAGATGGCCGAGCAATACAAGGTCCCGCGTGTCACCAAGGACTTTCGTGAACTGTGTGGGCTAAAGGACTTGGATGCAGTAAGTGTGGTGACCACGGAAGACCAGCACGTGGAGCCCGTGCTCGCCGCGCTCGAAAACGGCAAGCACGTTTTTGTTGAGAAGCCTATCGCGACGCGCCTATCCGATGCCGAGAAGATGGCGGCTGCCGCTCGGAAAGCGGGCTTGATCTTGATGCCCGGTCACATTTTGCGCTTTGAGACGAAGTACGCCATGGTCAAAGAACAACTTGACGCGGGGCGCCTGGGCCGGATCATTTCCATCTATACGCGCCGGAATCGGCCCAAGTGGCAAGCCAGCATCTATAAGCGAACGCCTCTCGTGCTGGAGACGGCCATCCATGACATCGACATGATGCTCTGGTACACGGGGAAACAGGTCAAGTCCGTGCGCGGCTATGACATTGCCGTCGAGCCGGGGAAAGGCGCAGATCTGACCTGGGCTGTCTTGAGATTTGAGGACGGAGCCTTGGGTGTGCTCCAGACGATGTGGCTGCTGCCTGACAAGACACCCTTCCTCGACGATTTTCTCCAGGTGGTAACCACGTCGGGGGTCGCCAACATCGACATCCTGAATTGTGGCCTGACGATATGGCGCGACGAGGGTGCGGAAGTTCCGGACGTCAGCTACGAACCGCGCCTCCGCGGGAGCGCCTACGGCGCTCTGCGTGAGGAACTCACCTACTTCGCGCGCTGCGTTCTGGAAGGTAGGAAGCCCACGCTCGTCACGCCCGAGGATGGAGTCGAGGCGCTTCGCGTGGGGTTGGCGGTGGTCGAATCCGCCCGGACCGACCGCGAGATCGAATTGCACGCTACGTAGGGCCGCCCCTTCCCTTCGACGTTGCTCAGGGACGGTGAGCGAAGTCGAACCGTGGGGCGGCCTTGGCCTGCCTGTCGCAGGCAGAGCAGGCAGGCCGGGGCAAGACCCGGCCCTACAAGAACGGATGAGCAGTGGCAAGGGTACTGCGCATGGGATTGAAGAACTCCGGCAGGCATGCGGAATCTGGCCCCCGCGGATGAACCCGCAGTGCGGAGGAGAAAAATGAAGCTTACCGAGAGAGTTCACGTTGTGGGCAGCGGAGGCCTTGGATTCGGGCTGAGTCACGATTTGGATTGCCACGTCTATTTGGTGAATGGCGGGACGGAGATGGCCCTGATCGATGCGGGGGCGGGCTTGGAGGTCGAGGACATCGTGGCCAACATCCTTGCCGATGGCCTGGATCCGGCCAAATTGAGATTCGTCCTCCTAACTCACGCCCACGCTGATCACGCTGGCGGCTGCAAGTACTGGAAAGACCGCTTCGGAGTCCGGGTGTTGGGTGCGGCGGAGACGGCGAAATTCGTCAGCACCGGCGACGAGGCGGGCATCAGCCTCGCCGCCGCCAAGGCGGGCGGATTCTATCCAGCGGACTATCACTTCCAGGCCTGCCCCGTCGAAGGCGAACTGCGCGAAGGCGACGTCGTGCGGGTTGGCGATTGCGAGCTGCGCGCGGTCGAAACTCCGGGGCACTGCTGCGGCATACTGAGCTTTCTGATGAGCGTCGAGGGTAGGAATCACTTGTTCTCCGGCGACACCATCTTTCACGGCGGGAAGATCCTGATGAGCAACGTGTACGATTGCGATTTCCAGCAGTATGTGCAAAGCGTGCAGAAGCTCGGGAAGCTGTCCGTCGACACTCTGCTCCCCGGCCATCTCTGTGTGGCGCTCAGTCGCGGCCAAGCGCACATCCAGAAAGCCCTCGACTGCTTCGCCCGGATGCTTCTACCCCCGAACATTCTGTAATCCCGCGAGCCGAGGCAAGGAATCCATGGACCTGAGATCTGCTCTAAACCCCGAATCTCTTTACACTACGCTGGCGGATTTAGTTTCCATTAATAGCGTCAATCCACATTATCCGGCCGGTCCCGGCGAGGGAACCCTCGCCGAATACATTGCTGGTTACTTGCGGAAGAATTCCATTCCCTGCGAATTCCAGAAGGTATTCGCGGGCCGGCCGAACGTGATCGCCAGGCTGGATGGGGCGCAGGGCGGGTGCACCTTGGTTCTGGAAGCTCACATGGATACGGCTTCCGAGCTGGGGATGACGCGCGAGCCCTTCCGGCCCGTGCGCGAGGGCAATCGCTTGTATGGCCGCGGGAGTTGCGACACGAAAGGCGGGCTGGCGGCCATGTTGCATGCCCTGAAGGCCCTGCGCGACACGCAAGTCCGGCTGAACAGTTCGGTCGTTTTCGTAGCGGCTGTAGATGAGGAGTACTCCTTCAGAGGCGTGGTGAAGTTTCTGGAAAAAGGAATTAAAGCGGACGGAGCAATTGTTGCCGAGCCCACGGATCTGGAAACGGTTATCGCCTGCAAGGGCGCCCTCCGTTGGCGGCTGCGGACGCGCGGAGAGACTGCGCATAGTTCCAAGCCTCACCTCGGCGTTAATGCTATTACCAAAATGGCAAAGGTTATCTTTGCGATGGAAGAGAGTCTGCCCGGGATTTTTCAGACGCGCCAGCATCCTTTGCTCGGGTCGCCCACGGTGAATGTAGGGATTATCCACGGCGGAGTTCAAGTCAACCAGGTGCCGGATTCGTGCACGATCGAAATAGACCGGCGGCTCCTGCCTGGGGAAACGAAAGAATCGGTCTGGGACGAGTTTGCAGGCCTGCTCGCCGAGTTGCGGGCGCACGACCCGGAACTGGAAGTTGAAATGGAGCCTCCGCTGCTCGAGGACTACCCTCTCGAGACGGCAGCTTCGGAAAGAATCGTGCAAGTCGTGTCGAAGATATCGCAAGAACTAAGGGGGGACAATCGTGTCGTGGGAGTCCCCTACGGTTCGGACGCCAGCAAGCTGGCGCGAGCGGGGATTCCCAGCATCATCCTCGGTCCTGGCAGCATTGACCGGGCGCACGCCGCAGACGAATACGTGGAGCTGGACCAAGTCGCTCTCGCCGCCGAAATCTACGCACGTGCGGCCTTGGAATTCTGATCTCGTGAGGGGCACAACCCGCCCTTGGGGTTTCGACCCATCTCGGGGAGGAAGGGAATGTCCTCTCCCCCATCATTGTTGACACTGAGTAGCTTGACGGGAATCCCCTCACCCGGTCTCCGTCGGCTGACGGATTGACGAACAGAGGCGCCAGGGCGTCGACTCGATATCTTCACTGTCAAGAATTACGTCGGACAGGACACTAATGAATCGGCGAAGATTCCTCGGGCAGAGCGCTCTCTACACCTTTGCGCTGGCGAACCCTTGGGGCCAGTGGCTTCGCGCGCAGGGATTGCAGATCGAGAAGGGAGCACCGACACCCGAGCCCATTCCCGAGCCGCATTTCCCCGATCGCCTGCACCTGTTCGTTTGGCGAAACTGGGAACTGGCCAACGCGGACCGCATGGCCAAGGTGCTGGGCACGACGCCCGAGAAACTGTTGGAGATCGGCGCTGCGATGGGCCTTCCTCCCAAACCTCACCTCACCGACGATCAGCTCCGACGGATCTATATCACGGTTATTCGTCAGAACTGGCACATCCTTCCGGATGACCAATTGATGGAGCTTTTGGGTTGGGACTCGCAGCATTACCAGTACACGCTCAAGGAAGACGATTTCCTTTGGATTAAGTTGGGCTCACTGAGGCCCCAGTGCCCGCGGTTGCGGTACGAAGAGCCGTCAGCGGCTGCGCGGCAACGAACTGCGGAGATCAGGCGCATGGTGCGCGAAACGTTCGGCCCGTCGATTGATGCGCCCGGTGAGCCGCCTTTCCAGTTTGTAGCCGACCTGAGCAGCACACGCATTCCTTTCCGAGGCAGTTCCCTCAGCCGGCCTGCCGATGGTGAAGTGGACTTGAGCCAGGGCTGGACATTGAAGAAGCCTGCCGTGGGCTCGGGAATCCCGGCGCGGTGGGTGGAAGAGTTTCAGGCTTACCTGCGCGCTGCTTTTGGGGCCGAAATGGGCCTGGCAGAAGAGAGCACACCGGGTTCGAAGAGGGTGGAAATCATACTTGATCTATCCATCGCCCAGGAGCCTGGTAGTTTTCAGCTAACCATCCGAACAGAGGCGATCCAGGTCGTGGGGAAGGACCTGGTAGGGGTACGACGGGGTCTTTACTACCTCCGGGAGCAGATGGAAGAACGGCAGGGACCTCACCTGGCCAAAGGTTCGGTGTTGCACACCACCCGCCTCGATCCGCGCTACGTCTACTCTTATTTTGCACTTTATGGCGACCCACTCATGGACGCCAATATCGATCCCTTTCCGGATGGGTTCCTGGAGAGGTTGGCGCGCGTCGGAGTAAACGGGGTGTGGTTGCAGGCGGTGTTGCGGACGCTCGCTCCTTCGAACGTATTTCCTGAGTTCGGCGAAGGTTGGGAAACTCGTCTGAACAACTTGGCCAGGCTGGTCGAGCGCGCGCAGGACTACGGAGTGAAAATCTATCTCTATCTTAACGAGCCCCGCTCCATGCCTGCCCAGTTCTTCACGAGGCACCCGGAAATTAGAGGGACCTACGATGGACCCAACCCGGAGTACTTCGCCATGTGCACCAGTACGCCAGAGGTTCGCGACTGGCTTGCCGATAGCCTTGCCCAGGTGTTTGCGAAGGTTCCGGGACTGGGTGGGGTCTTCTGCATCACCGCGTCAGAAAACTTGACCAACTGCTATTCCCACGGGCACGCGCGATTCTGCCCGCGCTGTTCGAAGCGGTCGGGAGCCGAAGTAATTGCTGAAGTCATTCAGACCTTCCGGGACGGTGTGCGTCGCAGCAGCGTCGATGCTGAGGTGATCGCGTGGGACTGGGGATGGGGAAATGATTGGGTTCCGAATGGCGCTGATCCTGCGGGGGTCATCGCACGTCTTCCGAAAGACGTGGCATTGCTCAGCGTCAGCGAGTGGGGCCAGCCGGTGGACCGCGGCGGCTTCCACACCCAGGTCGGAGAATACTCCATTTCGGTGGTTGGTCCGGGGCCGCGCGCGCTTCGCCATTGGGGGCTCGCGCGCGAGCGCGGCCTCGCCTCGATGGCCAAGGTGCAATGGAGTAACACGTGGGAGATTTCCGCCGTCCCCTACATTCCCGTTCCGAACCTGATCGTCCAACACTGCGAGAACCTGCTCAAGGTGGGTATCCGGGGATTGATGCTATCGTGGACAGTGGGCGGTTACCCTTCGCCAAACTTCGAAGCTGCCCGAGGCTTCTACTTCTCCCGGTCACCCGATGGCGGCGAAACGCTTCGTCAGGTGGCCGAGCGAAGATATGGTAAGGAGGCGACCCCAGCCGTCCTGGAAGCCTGGAGGACCTTCAGCAAGGCCTTCGAAGAGTTCCCTTTCGGTCTCGCGATTTATACCATTCCCACGCAGCATGGCCCGGCGAATCCCCTGCGCTTACGTCCGACGGGCTATAGGGCCTCCATGATGCTGTTTCCCTACGATGACTACAAGACCTGGGTCGGACCTTATCCGGTCGAGATCGTCGAGGCGCAATTCGAAAAGATGGCCAGCTTGTGGAAACGTGGGCTCGAGCGCTTCCGCGAAGCGTTGCCCAGCGTACCCGAGGAGAAACAGGCAGGGGCCCAAAAAGACCTGGGGATTGCCGAGACCTGCCACCTGCACTTCCAGAGCGTAGCTAATCAGATTCGCTTTTACCGCCTGCGCGCCCAATGGGAGTCGGCGAAACCCGAGAGCCGCAAGGCGATTGCTCTCCGCATGATCGAAATCGCCGAAGCCGAACTGGAATTGGCCAAGCGCCAATACAGCATTGCCCGCCGCGATTCGACCATCGGCTATGAGGCTTCCAACCAGTACTACTATCGCCCCCTCGACCTCGTTGAGAAGGCGTTGAATTGCCGCCAGATCATCGAAAGCCTGAGAAGAGGCTAGGGTTGCTCCCTTTGATATCTAGCGGGTTGCTGAAAAACACCCGAGATGTCGTGCTGATCCGTCAGCCGACGGAGAAGCATCCCGGCCTTTGCCGGGAACAAAGGACTTAGATCCTTCTCCCGCTCTGCGGGATCAGGATGAGATGCCATAAGCCGTTTTTCAGCAACCTGCTAAATCTATTTCCCATCCGGATCTGCACTGTTAGCCGCTTGCGCCGAAATATCGCAAGAAGATTTGCGGTCCTCAGCCTTAGGGCCGCTCAGGCCGCCGCGGCCGAAGGTCCGCCGATCTTAATGGCGGGCGACCTTTTGAGTGTCCGTCAACTGACGGACTCCCGCTTTGTAGCGGCAGTCTATCCGTCATCTGACGGACTGGCCATGGATGACCGCGGAAAGCGGCGGCGAGCCCTGCCGAGTGCAGAAGAAGCTTTGGAGCGTGTCCCATCACCTGCCTTAGCCCCGGGGAAAGATCGTGCTGCCAGCGTGGGCACCTCGGTGAGAGGACCCGGTACGCGGACAGGTTAACGAGCATTTCTGCGGCCCCACTCAGCCCTGAAGTCCAAACAAGGGCATGAGGGACATTCGGCCTTTGTGCAATCGTTGCGTCAGACCGAGCCTTGAGCAACTTGCTCTCATCACGATCAAAGGGGGCAGGGGAGGCGGGTGTAGAAGTCCTCGACGGGTATTCTCCATTCCGGCATCCACGAGTCCAGGCCAGACAAACCGTCATCTTGACAATCCAGAGGAGAACGAGTATTCTCATCTTGACTATCGAGAGGAGAGGCCCATGACGGACAAACCCAGCGATCTGGTCCAGGGCACCCTGGACATGCTCATCCTGAAAACTCTTGCCCTTGAACCCCTGCATGGCTACGGGATTGCCCTGCGGATTGAGCAGATCAGCCGGGGAGTATTTCGCGTCAATCCGGGCTCGCTCTTCCCGGCGTTCAAACGCCTCGAGCGCAAAGGATGGATCAAGGCCGAGTGGCAGCCCACGGAAAACAATCGTCGCGCAAAGTACTACGCCCTCACGGAGCGCGGGCGGAAGCAACTGAAGGCCGAAACCGAGGAATGGGGAAGACAGATCGCGGCGATTACCAGGATTATGGAAGCGTCGTAGACGGTAGGTGACGAATGCCACGACATCGTTTACAGGTGTAGGTGCCGCGACTTCGTTTACAATTTCGTGACGAAGAATCATAAAGGCTCGCTGGGTTTGGC
>Ga0315279_10000551_pt1 | contig 73085 bp, 55 predicted proteins | sample YL17G06_20_MG_FD_203694 | JGI IMG/M metagenome (GOLD analysis project Ga0315279, IMG submission 203694) | Sediment microbial communities from Yellowstone Lake, YNP, Wyoming, USA - YL17G06_20 | ecosystem: Environmental > Aquatic > Freshwater > Lake > Sediment | place: USA: Wyoming | collected...
TCAAGTCGCGACATGCGACATTTCCAAAAAATGTCGCATGTCGCGACTTGACCCCTTCCTGTTCCTTGCGCTGTTTGTACTTTTTCCGTCGATTTCGCGGGCGTCGTTGACGTCGGACCGGAGCGGAAGCTCTGCGTTGCCAGTTCTTTCGGCGAAGGATGACGTCGTGGTGGCCCAGGGGGACGCGGCCACCGTTCTCGACATCGTCGGAAACGACACTGTGGCGGATCTGGGGAAAGTTAACCTTTTGATTTATTCCCAGCCTATCTTCGGGCAGCTCAGCGTTGATGAGACGGGCCGCCTCCTTTATTCGCCGATGGAAGGCTTTGTCGGGAGCGACAGTTTCTACTACCTTCTTCAGGAAGGAAACCGGACGGCCATGGCGCGGGTGGTGATTTCCGTCAAAGGCGAGGATAAATCTATTTCACCACTGCAATTTTCTTTCTCGTTCTCAGGCCCCCGGTATCAATAACCGCCGTGTAAACACCTGAAGCGACCTTTTCCCCGTTGTTGTTTGACCCATCCCACGTAAATATGTGCGGTCCGGCGATATAAGAACCGTTGGCCACGTCCTTCATCAATTCTCCCAGGCGGTTGAAAATCCGGATTCTCACATCCTCATTTTTCGTCAGATTCATGGTCAAGCGGACCTCCGGACTCACGCCCGTTTGGATTACGTTGACATCCTGGCCGAAGGTGACCTCGCTCGCCGTGTAGGGGAGTCGCAGCGTCAATTCCCGCGCCTGATCCATGGTCACAGAGGCGCTCACTTCGAAGTTACCGTCGAAGAGGGTCGCCGTGTAGTCGTTGTAGAGGGTCTTGGCGCCGCCCTCGTTCAGGAATTCATCCAGCACCGTCTCCACGCGGCCGGCGCCATCGGTGAGGGCGCGGACAACCTCCCGCCCGGCTTTGTCTTTGATGAGCACGATTCGATTGGCGACGGGATGGCTGTTTTCATCCACGGCGTTCACCCGGAGCGTCCAGCTGTAATGAAAAGAAGACAGCGGATCGACGCCGAAATTGAAATAAAACTTAGCGTAAATGTCCGAGTTCTCGAAAATATTTTTCGTGTTTTCATCAGGGTATTTGTTGTTGATGAATTTTAAACCAATGAGCGGCGGGATATTGGGGGTGTCTCGGTAATATCGATATGCCACCAGGGGTTCAAAGGGACTGACGGGATTCGGTTCGATGACGAATGTGTTGGATCGGAATTCGAGGTTGGAAATGTCCGAGTTGGAAAACCACCGGTAATTGGAGCGGATGATGTTGTTTTCAAACTGGAGGGTGGCGTTCGGGGTGTCGATGCCGCTGTCAATCTTTATGGAATTCGCTTGGGGGTCGAGGCCTTCCGACCGCAGCGGGCTTTTGTTGATCGCCGTAAACTGGTTGTCGTGCACATAGATCCCCCGATTGGCCAGATCTCCATTCATCCGAAAGGCCGTGGCGGCGCATTCGTTGGCGATGGCGGTGACGATGTTTTCGTAGATCTCAAGATCGTCGGAACTTTCAATTTGAATGCCGTACGCCCCGGAGCCGGACCCGCCTTGGCAGCCGCCGTATTCCTGATTGTTGGCCAGGTTTTGAACGTCGATCGTGTTTTTGTAAATCCGCGTGCCTCGGCTGTGGCCCCCGGCGTAAATTCCCCGGCACCAATTTTGGCCGTTGTTCAGGTCGTCGCCGCAGTGAATTCGATTGTTATAGACCTCGGTACCTTGATCGGAATAGAGTTGGACGGCAAAGCCGTTCGTCCGGCTGATGGGGGTTTGACCGAGGGTGATGTCGTTGTCGTAAATCCGGTTTGGAGGGCCATTTTGAGTGTTGGCCACAATGCCGTTTTGGCAGCCCCCAATGATGGTATTGCTGTAAATCTCGTTTCCGGAACCGCCGCTCATACTGATCACCGATCCGTCAAACTGGTCCCGCGATGTAATGACGTTGACTTGATTGAAAAATGTGTTGTGGTGAATTTTGTGTTGGGTCCCCCAATCATGGGCGATGTTGAACGTGTTGGCGCCACGAACGGTGATCGTTAAATATGAAAACTCTCCACCGCTTCCACTGGACCCTTTAAGACCATGGCCCCACGCGGCACCGCCCCGGCCCTGAATAATGGACCCGTTGGTGATGACCGCGTGATCAGCTGACCCAAACCGGGTCACATCGGGAAACACGTAGGGGTTGGAAGGGGGGTAATCTTTGGCCCAGGAAGGAGGCCCGAATAAAACGCCGATACACTTATACCGTTCCACTTTGACATCGTCGACGTACACATATCCGCCGGGAGGGTTGATATTGTTTGAGGCCCCCCGTATTCCCACCTGGAGGGTGTAGCTTTCCGGAGCCGAACCGGTTCGGAAGACAGCCGTGGCGTACTGGAAACCTCGCCAGCATATGCCGGTTACGTCAACTTCAGTCGAAGTGCTCTTAAATTTCGCGAAGAGAGTGGTGGTATTATTATGGTATTCAAGCGGGCCGGGGACCGTATTGTACGCTTTGAAGGAGAGAACGTAGTTGGTGTTGGGTTCCAGCGTCACTTGCGATGCAGACTCGATGTATTGATCACCGGCGGGAACGTGAAACCGGAGCGCCTTTGTCCCCGAAAAAACCGATACGTCGTTAATTGTACCCGAAGAAACCTCCGCATCCGGAGCACCCGTGAAATTCCACCCGGGAGCGCTGGCGCCCAATTCACCGTCTTCAAAATCACCGTTTGGAACATTGATAGGCAAGGCGTCGTCGTAGGTGACGGTGTGTCCCCCTAAATCAAAGGTGATACCGGGGGCGATAATGACGAAAGCCGTTTTGTCGGCCGTGACATCGTTTTGCAGAATGTAGTGCTCGTTGGCTTTGTCGAGATAGGTGGGGGATGTCAGCGTTCCGCCGGGGATGTTGGTGTCTGCGTACAACGGCAACGCGGTGAGGGAAAAGAAGAATAGCAAACGAATTAAGCCCCTCACCCTATCCCTCTCCCATCGGGAGAGGGAACCCCGTCCCTTTTGCCAAAGGAGTTCCCAAAACCTCTCCCATCGGGAGAGGGATAGGGTGAGGGGCACCAGCCTTTTCCTTCTTTCTCGTTTCATTTCACCACCGCGATGCGCTGACCTTTGGCGACCTTTTGGCCGTTGATGAAAACATCGGCAAAATAAACCCCGCTGGCCACGGACCGACCGTCGTTGTTGGTGATGTCCCAGACAACCTGGTTGGGGCCGCCTTCAGAAAACTCTTGACGAACGACTCTCACCAAGGCTCCACCTTGACCGTACACCTTTACCTCCACCACACCCCCGTCTCTTAACACCAAATTAAAGATGGCTTGGTCGGCATGTTGGGGCTGGATCCAGTTCACCACCGACACCAGCCGGTCGTCCGGCCCGTGGGGGTTGACGATGGGTTCTTCGCTGAGGGAGCCGTCCGATTCGTTTCCATACCGGTCGACGGCGGTGATCCGATAATAGGCGGGGGCGGCGGGGTCAGCCAACCAGTCCAAATGCGTGATCTCCTCCCCCGCGGCGACGCTTCCCACCGGCACGGAAGCGATTCGATAGTTCTGTGTGAGCTGAGGCGATCCGGCGTTTGAATAGTAAATGTTGTAGTACCTGACTTTGGGGTCCGACGTTTCTGCCCAGTGCAGCGTAAAGTGGCCGGCGACGGAACCGGGGATTACGCTTAGGGCTGGCGTTCGAGGTTTTGTTGTCCAGAAACCTTTCCGGCCTTTGGGTTGGGCCATGGAGGTATTGACAGAGTTGCCTTGGATGGTGACCTGTAGGATGTCGGAGAGTTCCTGGGACTCAAGGTTGGAGTGTTCCTGTGAAGTCAAAGCGTAGAACCAAACACCGGGACCGGGTGCGTCTGTAACACCTATCTTATTGGTGTCACTGACCCAGTTGCCGTTAAAGCGGGGTTTCAGGGTATTGGTGCGATCGTCGTTGGCGTATTCCGCGGGGGCGGTCTGAACGATGTCCCAAGGCCCTTCCAGGGCCGGGGCTCTCCAGAGGTTGTACTGTTTGATTTCGCGGGCGTAAAGAACTTCGCCATTGTCTTCGTCAATTTGTAGGGTGGTGGAGTTGATCCATCGGCGGTTGGTGTATTTGGGGGGGAGGAAGTTTATCCGGACCCCGCGATCATAACTCGCCGATAGATCAGTCGGAGGATACGGGTAATATACGACGGACCAAAAGATGTCCACGGCATTTCGGCCGTTTAGGAACTCACTGTGCCAGGCGACTTTAGTTCCGTCGGGGCTTTGACCCGGGCGGACGAGGGAATCATAACTGTCTCCCCCGTCATAGCGGGTATAGGCGGAGTTGACGACAATTTGGGAATTGGAATCATTCATGTTTTGAGCCAAGACTTTTTGATCGACATAGGCCCCTTGGCCGCCCGAGGAAACGGTCCAATCCGTAAATCCGTGCCAATCGTGGTGTTGGCAACCGCCTCCGAATGAGGGAACGATATAACTATGATTGGTGATGTCCCAAATGCCGGGCCCAACCCGTTCGCCATAGCTTCCGCTCCGAGGCAGCGCGTCGGACACATTCGAAAATAGGGCGCATCGTCCCCACCTATCGGGCACAAAGTGAGACCAGTACCCCGATAAATTGGGAACGTAATTGCTCGTAGGAGCCACATAGGGACTTAATTTATTGGCCGCGGCGAATTGATCCAGATGCGCGGAGGCTCCACTGGTTTGGCCGGTGATCGTATCTCCGAGTTGGGGGAGATGGTGTAGATCGGCCGGTACGATATTCATTTGAGTTGAACTAGAACCTGTTGAAACGCACCAAAGGGTCGCCTGTGCGCCCGAGGGAGAAAATGACACCTGTTCCGAAACGTCACGGCAATCGGTGCCAAAGGTCCCGTTCACTTGAGACACAACCAATGTCCATTGAATGGAGCCGTGGTTTTCCGGTGACACCTCGCCAAAGGGATTTTGATTTTCAATCACGGATAAAACGGCGGTCGCCCCACTGGTCCGGCCCCTGATCGATTCCCCGGCCCATGGGAGTTCCGGGGAGTCCACAAAAAATTCCATGCGGGAACCGCTCCCTCCTAAATAGACGGCGGTCGCGCGCGAGGCCGCGAAGTCGAGGGGCTCGTTGGAGGTAAATGATCCCGTTTGGTTGGTTAACGTCACCGCCCATTTGTACATTCCTCCGCCGTCCGGCGCTGTGCCCAGGGTTTTTATTTTCCACCACGTGGCGCTTTCGGAAGGCATGGCAAAGTAAAAAGAGCCGTCACCGGCGTAATAGGCGTCATGGTAACGGATGACGCGGGAAGGCGTGTTCCCATAGGGTTCAAACCCCCTGTTTTCAGAATAACCGTTGGAAAGGAGAACCTGCGCGTTCGCGTCCGGCCAGATGACGATGGGGAACATGAAGACCGGGGCCGTATCGCTCCTCCACTGGCAAATGATGGCTTTTTTCCCGTCGGCTGAGATCATTTTGCTGAAGTTCCCTTGGGGGGCTCCTGCGATAAGAGCTGTTGGTCGGACAGTGCCGTCATCCAGAACGGTCGATTTGTAAACAATGTCTGGTTTTCCACTGCCGCCGTAAATACTCGAACCGCGTTCATAATACACACCGGGAATTTGAGGCGACCAGTGAAAGTAGCCCCCGCCGATGCGGGAAGCGCCTTCCACCGTAGGCCGAAAGTGGGTCCCCTGGGTATCAACCGTCATCCAGATGGAATCGTATTCCCACTTGGTGTAGGTTCGGCTGCCTCGATCATGAGCCGTCAGAGCCATCTTCTTTCCATCTGCGCTCCACGGAGAAACGCCGATGTCGCTTTGATAGACGGTGCTTTTTAAAGAGGTGTTGGTCATTTTCCACACTTCATGCCCCGTCGTGACATCGCGGTACATGAAGGTCTCAGGTTGCCAAATGAAGGTGGTTGGATTTTCCAGGTATTGGGATCCCCAGGTTGCTGTCGCCCGCCGGGGTTTGCGGTTGAACAGTTCGTCCATATTTTCCGGTGCGCTGAAGAGGGGAGTTATTAGGAAGGACAAGATGACCATCAAAATGAGGGACTTCCCTCCCCCACTTCCCATCGAAAAACCGTTGCGTTTTCCCCAGTTCACCATCCAAGTTTCTCCCGAAAAATCATGGAATAAAAGGTGATTTTTGTCAAAAAAGCCGATTAAAAAGCGGCTATATAGGACTCCTATAAATCGGTTGCACCAGTTCAGCCATCAATAGGACTGTTTTGTGGTTTTATTTTACGACGGAGAGTTTCGCCGTGAATCCCGCATCCCCGATCTGCCCGCGCAGGAGGTAGGTGCCGGCGGAGACCTTTTTGCCGCTTTTATTCTTCCCGTCCCACGTCACAGTGTGCGTGCCGGCCGGGGGAAGGTCGTCCACTAAATTCGCGATCCAATCTCCTTTGGAGTTGAAGACGTCGAATTTGACGGGTTTTCTTCCTTCCGTCCGATAGGTGAAGCGGATGGCGTTGCCGTAATCGGGATGGATCACGTTTGTGTTCATGGTGAAGTCGTTTGCGGCGTTTGAGCCTGTGCTGGGAGGGGACCCGGGCGGTGGGGGTTGTGTCGACCCGTATTCAAAGGCGCCGAGGTCGGGATTGGCGTCGCGGGCGTGGCCGAGGATGTCGTCCACTGGCATGTTGTCCCGGTCGGCGGCGCTCACCGCGGGGCTGTTAATGGGAAGGGCACCATAGGCAAACACAAGCCGTTCAAACTCTTCCCGGATGGTATGGTAACCGCTTAAGAATTGGTGATTCGCCTCATCATACACCGGTAGCACGATGTTGCTTTGGTCGGCGGGAAGGCTCGGATCCGCCACCACCCGGTTTAAATCTTTGGCGGGGGTAGGTTCTTTCACCGTGGGGAGAGCGTTTCCAGCGTTCCAAAAAAGATTGTTGTCGAGAAGAATGGAGGTGACATCGACGTCGTTGAAGGTGTTGATAAAACGGCTGCCCATGGTGCCGGTGGGGTCCGACCAAATGTTGTTATAAATAAAGATGTCTCTCACCTGCGGGTTGGACGCTTCGGGGCCGATGCGAAATCCGTAAGAGCTCCCCGGGAGGTCGCCGACGATCGTATTGGCTCTCACGGTGACGCCTTTCACCCCTTTAAACTGAAATGGGGCGACGATGGGGTGGGCGGAGTTTCCGATCATGAGGTTGTTTTCGATGAGGGCGTCCGTGATCATGTATTGGGCGTAGCCGTCTTCTCCAAGTTGAATGAAGGCCTGGTCGGCAGCCCCGTCCCAATTTAAGAACACGTTTCGATTGATATTGTAGCGGGGGCTTCGGGGCGTAATGCCTAGATTTTCGGCCAGGACTTCCGTCTTGAGAGTGATGAAGGACTGGGCGTTGGGGGAGCTTCGGGTAAAGAAGATGTTGTCGCAAATGTCCAGTTCGCCGGGCCGGACCGAATCGATGATGTCCGTTCCGCCGGCGCTCGGATGGTCGTAGAAAACGTTTCCCTGGATGAGGATGTTCTTGGGGTAATAGGGATCCCCGCCCCGGTTCACCTTGAACAGCTCGTTGCAGCAGCGGGGAGAATTGTTCCCGTGGACAATGTTGTTCCGGAAGATGATGTCCTGGGCATCCTGGAAGTGAACGACATAATAAGGCTCCCGGTCGCCGCAGGTATAGCTGGGGTGCTGGTTTGAAAGAATGAACCCCTCGACGATGATTTTGGCCGATCCCTTGGTGTAGATGCAAAATACGGTGCCGCCTCCTGTGCCGTCGCCGATGTTGGTCAGCTTCGCCCCATAGGGATGCTCGGCCCTTATGGTGACCCAATTGTCGAAGGAGCGGGTGGTGTCGGTGCCGCAGTAGCGTCCGCCGCCGTCGTAGATGCCGTCTTTGACGATGACGGAGTCGCCGCCCGTGATGCGTCCCAAGGCATAGTTAATGGTCGGCCACGGCTTCGCGGCCGACCCGTCATTGCTTTGACTTCCGTCCGTCGCCACATAGTAGTCGGTGGCGAAAGCCGGGGAGAAAAGAAGAATGAACCCAGCCGTCATTCCTGCGAAAGCAGGAATCCAGGCTGTCATTGCGAGCGAAGCGAAGCAATCTGTCGTCCGGAAAAAAGCTTCCGTCAACTTTTTTCTGAAAGACGGATTGCTTCGCTTCGCTCGCAATGACGAATCGGTTTTCATTTCATGACCGCCAATTTGCCGGTCGAGATTATGTCACCTGATTGGACTTTTAGGTGATAAGTCCCCGACGCCACCTTCTTTCCGTCGTCTTTCTGCCCAAGCCAGGTAAAGGTATAGAGGCCGGCCTCACGAGAACCTTCGGCCAGGGTAACGACGAGATCCCCTTTTTGGTTAAAAATCTCCAATTTCAACTCTCCGCCTTTGTGGTTGATCCTCATTTCGATCTTGTCTCCGTATTTTGGGGAGATCACGTTGGTGACGAAGGTGATCAATTTGGCATCGGGAGGCATGGGACCTGGGGTCGGGGAGGGAGAAGGGTTGGGGGCCGTCGCCATAAAGTTTGAGGTGATGGTTTTGTTCCCATCCATCGTTATAGTTGCCGGGTTCGTTTTTCCGGTGAGATCGCCGGACCAGCCATTGAAGAAATAGCCGGTGTTGGGAAGGGCGGTCAATGTCACCTGGGTTCCCGGCGTATAGATGGCTTGATTGGGATTTTTTGAGACGGAACCGTTGACGGCGATAATATTGATGAAATGCAGGGGAGTGGAAATGCCGGTGACAAGATCGACCACCAGATTCGTCGGCTTATCCATCGTCAACATCTGGACGAAGTTCGCGTATCCGGGAGCGATGATCGTCAGGGTATAGTCGTTGTAAGTTGTTTTATTTATTCCCGAAACGAAGAACTCGTCCAAAACGGTTGAACTAAGGCCACCGCTGGTGGTCGTTCCGGCATAGGCCTGATTCCCGTCCTTGTCGACGATAATGACCGTGGCGTCGGCCACGGGAGCATGATTGGCCCCTTGAACGGTTAAGTTCAGGGTCCAGGAGTAGTGATACGTGGTGGTGGAAGAGGTGTCCCACGCGGGACCCCTAAAAATTCCGGACGTATTGGAAAACAAATTGGCCGTCGCCGCATCAGGGTATTTGTTGTCGACGAATCGGATATTTTTTGAGGGGCTGTTACCGTCCCAATTATAATTCCACAAAGGGTGAAAGGGGCTCGGCAAATTACCCGAGGTTTCATAGATGTTTGAAGGGAAGGTTAAATCCTGCACGGTGCTGTCAAAAAATAACCATGTGAAGTTCGTGATCAACGTATTGTTCGTAATGTTCAACAATGACGTTGAATCAGCTTCGGCGACTTTTACGGGGGCGGCCAAATTGGAGTTGTTTGAAACGGCGCTGAAAACATTGTCGTGAGCGTCTATGTTGGAACCCATCGTCGTCCCGTCATTGCCGGGGTTGGCCCGAAAGGCATAGGCTTGGCAGGAAGCGGCGTTCGCGGTTACGTTGTTGCCGTAGTATTCCGCATTCGAGGCGGTCTCGCTTTGAATTCCGTAGGCCCCCGCCATTTCGCATCCATCATACTCCTGATTTCTCGGTAGTTCCTGGACGGTGATGGTGTTTTTATAAACTTTTATTCCGCTCGACCCTCCGGCGACGGCGATTCCGCGGCAGGAGTTGTCTCCGCTGCCGCAATCAATGACGTTGTCATGGATATTGCTGTTGCTTTTATTCCATAGCTGAATGGCGAAGTCGTTGGTATAGCGTGATGTTAAGGTAATGTGATTGCCGTAGACGTCCCCGTGGTTTTTAGATCCTTGAACGATGCCGTTTTGAACCCCGCTGTAAATATTATTGTTATAAACCTCGTCGGCCCAGGAAATGACGGCTCCGTCAAACTGGTCTCTGGATGTGATTTGCTTCACATTGTTATAGAGGTTGTTGTCATGCACCTTGCCCAACCCGCCGCCACCGTCAGAACCGTTGGAGATATTGACGGCGTTTTCTCCATAGACGGTGATGTTCAAATTGGATATTTCATTTCCCGTGCCGCCGGCGCCGACAAATACCGCATTGCATCGATCTCCGCCTTCTTGTCCTTGGTTGATCGTCCCATTTTTGACGGTCGTATTGGTGGTACCCCAGGAGATACATCTCCCCGTGTCGATATCCGGGTAATACACATAATTTGGATTCGTTTGCTGCCATTCCGTGCATCCTATTAAAACTCCGTAGGAACGCCATTTCTGGACTTTGATGTTGTCAATGTACACAAAACCGCTGTCTCTCACTGTCGTTGTGCCTTTGACACCGGCGATAATGCGGTGAGTTTCGGGACTAGAGCCGGTCGTGAAAATTTTTTCCATGTATTGGGATCCTCTCCAGGTGATCGAAACCCCGTCGGCCAGAACGTCGGGCCGGTCTTCAAACTGGGCGTATATATGGACGCCATTGGCGTTCGTCGCCAAAGGTCCCGGGCCGGAAACCATATCCTGGATCACGGCGGTCAATACGTAGGTTTGATTGGGATCCAGCGTCACAACACCTATGGTTCGGACATACTGGTCGCGGGAAGGCACGGGAAAACTAAGCGCATGGTCGGTGCTATAGGTCGGTAAATGGGAATAAGGGCCCAACACGACTTTGGCATCGGGCGCGGCTGATGTGTCCCAATTTTCGGTTCCCTTTTCAAAATCTCCGTTTGGAACCGTAATAGGTAAGGCGTCATCATAAGTTACGGTGTTGCCTCCCAAGTCCAACGTGACACCGTCGGCGGTAATGACGAAGGCCGTTCTATCCGCCCGCACATTATTCTGGAGGACATAGCGCTCGTTGGCCTTGTCGAGATAATAGGGGGAGGTGATATGCGTCTGGGTGATGGGCGTCTCTCCGAAAGTCAGTGACGCGCCACTAATAATAAGAGCCATCAACACTGTCATTCCTGCGCGTGCCGTCATCCCCGCGAAAATGGGAATCCAGTGCCTTTCGTCATTCCGGCGAAAGCCGGAATCCAGGACGTGCACACCGGGATGGATTCCGGCTTTCGCCGGAATGACGGTCTTACTCATCGCACCACCGCCACTTTCCTGGTGAGAAGCTTGTCTCCGGCCTTGATCTTCACGAGGTAAATGCCCGAAGCGACTTTTTCTCCGCCCTCATTCCGTCCATCCCAAGTAAAACTGTTCGTTCCAACCGCGCATTCGCCTAGAAGGGGGCCTTTCACACGGCCCTGCCGGTTGTAGATGTTGATCTCTACATTGGCGGCCTTGTCGCAGGTGAAACTGAGGATCGCTTCCGAACCGATCGACGGATGGATGAGGTTTCTCTGCGGCCCTAAATCCGGCGAGATGACACCGGAGGGCCTTGTATTCACGGTGATGGTGAGCTCGTCGCTCACGGTCAGTTCGCCGTCAAAAGCAGTGAGTCTTAAGGTATAGGTTCCGGCCGCCGAAAATTGGGCGGTGGTATGGAGAGTGGCCGAGTCGGCGAAGGTCACAACCCCGGGGCCAGTGACTCTCCGCCATTGAACAGTAACCGGCGCCGGGCCGTCCTCATCGGTGACAAGGCCATTGAGAGCGGCGCTGTTCCCAAAATCAATGGATTGATTCGGCCCGGCTTCGACCGTGGGCGGGATATTGGTTGAACCCGATGGTCTCACCGTTACCTTAACATCACTGGTGGAAAAAAGCGGTCCCTCATCGGTCGCGGTCAAACGGAAAACATAGGTTCCGGCGGTAGAGAAATGGACGATGGTGGTCAAGTCGCCGGGGTTGTCGATGGTGGCGGTTTGGGGACCCGAGGATTGGGTCCACAGGAAGGTGAGGTTGGCGCTGGGAAGGCCGTCATCCGTGGCGGACCCGTTGAGTTTGGCGGTTTGAGGAAGAGTGATGGTTTGGGGGGAGCCGGCGTCGACCACGGGAGGGTGATTGACGGGATTAACACTCCCATCCGCGTTATAAAGCCGGGAAAAGGCATGATAATCGTTGACGTAACCGGCATCCGTCCAGTCCTTTTGATTCGTACGATCCACATTATAATAATAGAGCTCTCCAAAATCCGATGGGACATCCAGATAAACGGCAGGGGCCTCAAGCTTAAAGGTGACGTAGTAGGATTTCGCCGGATCGATGGCGAAATTGATTTTGTCGCTCACTTTGGTGTCGCCGGCCGGTATGGTAACAACATCGGTGTCCCAGGTTAAGGCGGAGTGTCCATCAAAGGTGACCTTTGTCCAGGTGTTGTCATCGACATACCCGAGTTGGCCGCCGGTCAGATCAGCCACGGCAATGGAGACGCCTCTGATTTTGGCGTCACGCCCATCGCTGCGCCCCTGAAATTCGAGGACCACCTGTCCGGCCGAACCGGTGATGTGTGCCGATTCCAAAAGGATCCGTACGGAACTCTCGTACTCGGAATCTATCCATCTCGTAGATCCCGTCCGTTGCACGGCGTCCCACAGAATGCCGGGATAGGCTGGGCGCTTAATCGTCTTAAAAGAGATCGTTTGCGTCATCGAGTTACCGGCGAAATCGGCCATGGAAATCCGGACGGGAACGGTCGAGCTATAGGAAAAGGGCGACGAGGGTTGATAATCCACGTAGTAGCCGTTGGGAGAAGGGTTGATCACGGGCGTGACATCTTGATTGTTGATGGCCAGGCGGATGGTGGACGGATCGATGCCCGGCAAGGTATCGGTGACTTCCAACTGAATGTTGGTTGTGAGCGGCACGGAGACCTGCCCGTTGGCCGGAGAGGCGTTCAATATTCTGGGGGCGTTGTTGTCTGAGTAACCGCTTCCCATGACAAGAGGAAAACCGGTAGAGTTGAACCGGCCTTGAGCGTCGACGGCGAAAAGGGTGACGGTCTGACCGTTGGCGAAAGAGCCTTGATTCATGGTGAAGCGCACGAGCTCGTCCGACCACGAAATGAGGCTTTGGTCGATTTCGCCGCTTCCCGGATGGCTGGGTTGCGCCCCGATGAGGACGTGACCCATTGTTCCTCCGAAGTTATAACCGGCGACGTCGATGCGATAGCCGGTCTGGAGTTTTCCTGTGACCGCGACGATCCCGGGTTCGGACGTCGACCCCACGGGATAAAACGTCAGGGGATAGGGATTGTTGACATCGCGCCGTTCCGCCAGGATCGAGGCGGTGATCGATACCGGATAGTAGTTGGGAATCCGAGCGTAGTGCCCATTCCGGAGAATTTTGGCGGGGCTGGCCTGATTGCGGTCGGCCAGCATCGTGTAGTCCATAAGCTCAAGTTGCGCAACACCCGAGGCATCGGTCCGGCCGGTGAAAGGCATCCCCGTGAAGTCATGAACTTCGATCGTTTGGTTCGCGAGAGGTTGACCTTGAGGATTCTGCGCCCTGACGTAAAGAGTATGCCCGACTGAGAAATCTCTACGCCCGGTGCCGATGAACTCGTAATTGTCGAGGCTCGCGCCGCCTTCGACGGCGGTGTCGATGAAGTCGTTGTTATAGCAATCCCAGTACCAAAAGCCGTTGATGAGGGTCCTGTACCGGGAATCGCTTCCCTCGCGCACCAGCGTGCATTGCTTGAAATCGTGGTTACCGCCGCCGCCGTAATCGTCCATGAAACGGATGTTGCAGATGTTGGAGATGATGCGGTTATTTTGATAAAGGATGGGGAGTTGCAGCGGCATGCGGTCCGCCAATCCTTGGGCAACGATACAGGCGGCGTTTTCCGTTTGCGCGTCGTCCACCATCACCTTGACAACGTTGTCCTTGAAGACGAGGTTTTTGACGTAAGGATCCGAGAAAAACTGAACGCCGCGCATGGTGGACGTTCCGTTCCGCCCTTTGACCAAAATGACGTTACCGATGTAGTAATCGTTTTCGTAAGGAATGTAACTGCCGCCGTACTGGGTGAGCCGGATGCCGTTCACGGAACACTGGGCGCCGTATTCGTCGCTGCGGTTGTTGGGTGCTTCCCCCTGCAGGTGGATGTAGTTGTCATGAATATTAGTCTGGGTGTTCCAGCCGATGGCGTCCACATGGTAACCCGTCCCGAAAATTTTATTGTTCGAGATCTCCATGCCAGGGGAGGGGACGATGCCGAAAGCGTTCGTGGCATAGCTGTCTATGTACAATTCATTGGAATCATAAGCCCCGTCGTAACCAATCGCTATTTGACGGCATCTTTTGACCAGATTGTGATGAACGGGGTTGGGGCCTCTTCCCATTATAGCCCGTATGGCTTGGTGACGGTTGTCGATGACGGATCCGCGGTCGACAACCACGTTGTGATGGACATAGGAGGTTCCCCAATGGGTGATTATTCCCCCGACGCTGTCTCCGGCATATTCCGCCGTTATTCCGGCGATCTCCACTTCGCCGGTACAATTGTAAATCGGATTGAAACCATACTGGATTGTGCCGGCGCCATTGTTCGCGCCCTGTTTGATGATCCCGTTGTATATTTTTATTCCCTTTGGATCGTTCCAGAGGCCGACGTAAACGCCGAAGGTCGAGTCATCGTAGTAAACGTATCGATCCCACCCCGCATGCTGTACGAGAGGCGTTCCATTGTCGTAGGTGACCGTGTGGCCGTTTAAATCCAGAGTGACTCCATCCGCTTTGATCGAGAACGCCCGCGTTTGCGCCACGATGTCCTGCGTCAATATATAAGTCTTATTCGCCTGGTCAAGGATGTAAGGGGGATTTCCCAGATTGCCCGGAACCGGGATGGCGCCGGCAATGGTGCGGGTTTGGAAGGTGCGATCTTCCGAGCGAATGATGTACCCCCGTTCATCGACCGCCACGAGGCGATAGTGATATGTTTGATCGGGCAGAAGATTTTTCAAGTAATGGAGGTGAAGGTAAAAAGGCCTTTCGGGGGCGGGGGTTCGAAGTCCGTAGGCGGCGGTGAAGCCGTATTCCACGTGGGTTTTGGCCGGCAGGTTGGTTTCAAAACCGATGGCCGCCGAATTTTGGGATTTGTGAACCCAGTCGCCGGTTTTGATGAAATAGGGATACTGGCCGAATTTTGGGTAAACCAGTTCTTTCGCGTCCGGAATTTCCGCTCCAAAGTTCTGGATGCAGTATTGGTTGAAGTCGTCGTAAAGATCCGCCCAAAGACGCTGAGAGCCAAAAAATAAAAAAGCTGCCGCAACCAAAAAAATTAATTTTTTAATCCTTTCCATGACGGCCTCCCGTGGAAAAATTCCCGAATGATTGGCAAAAAATTGGATTTCGGGCAAATAAAAACCACCTTGCAATTTCGCGCCAAAACCTGATTTTCTCATCGTATTGTCACCCCACTGTCCCATATCAAGTTTTCCCTCGAAAAACGGGAAAAAAAAGATGATTAAAGTCACAAAACGCCTCTAAAATTCAGCATTTCACCCATCAATTATTAAATAGCACCGATTCTGCCAACCCCTGGAGGAGTCAAGGGTTAAAACGAGTCGGAATTACGCGTCATTCCTGCGAAAGCCCTCCTCGGTGGGTCCGTCCTTTGGCCGACAGGAATCGTCGGGAATGGCGCGTTTTGCAACCAACCCTCATTGGCAAACTGTTACCGAAGATTTACAAGTTCTTAAAGCGGAATTAAGGGTGGACGAAATAAATTATCCCTATGATATTAAAGGGCCTAAAATATTTGGTTTTGATATTCGGTTTGTGGTCGCTTTTCTCGCCGGCCGCAAGGGCGTTTTTGACTTCAGGCCCTGGCTTGAACTCTGCTCCACCCTCCCTCTCGGCGAAAGATGACGTCGTGGAAACTTTCGGAAATACCTCGGTCGTCTTAAACATCGTCGGGAATGACCGGGCGGCGGATATGGGGAACGTCGACTTAATTATTTTTTCCCAGCCTCTTTTCGGACTGCTGAGCGTCGATGAAAACGGCCGGCTCCTTTACTCGCCGATGCCGGGGTTCGTCGGAAACGACAGTTTTTATTATCTTCTTCAGGAAGGAAAACGAATGTCCATGGCGCGGGTTTTGATTTTCGTCAAAGGGGATGGAAAACCCCCAATATTCCGCAGGGCCTTATAAGCGGTAAGCTTATCTCACCACGGCGATTTTTTTCTTGAGGGGTTTCTTTCCGCCCGTCTCTATCAACACCGTGTAAATCCCTGAGGCAACCTTTTCTCCTCTGGAATTTTTGCCGTCCCAAACCACCGAGTTCGTCCCAGCGGGAAAATCCTGATTGGACAATTCCCGCACGAGCCCTTTCCGATCGAATACCTTGATGACCACATGCCTCGGCCCGTCCAAATTGAAGCCAATCGACGCCTCCGATCCAATCGCGGGGTGAATGACATTCCGATCAAGGCTTTCCGACGAATTGCCGGATCCGGTGGCCCTGACGGTGATTTGAATATCGTCATAAGAGGAGAACTCTCCGTCGCCGGCCGACAGCCGTAGCACGTAAACTCCGGATCCAGGGAAGCGGGCGGTCGTCACCGGCGAGGATGAGTCGGAAATGATCGCACCGGCGGGCCCGGTCAGCACGTTCCAATTGACGGTGGTTGTCCCTTCATCAATCACCTGGCCGGAAAGCTGAACGCTGTCCACCGGAAGAATTATTGTTTGATCGGGACCGGCGTTGACCCGCGGCGCCTGGTTTCCTCCGACGTACATAATCCTGGATTCATTCCCGTAGCGGTCCACCGCCGTCAAGCCGTAGAACCCGCCCGAGGGAGCCAGCCAATCGAGGTACGTGTTTGTTCCAATGGGAAGAGAGGCGATTCGGAAAGTTTGCACCGCCTGAGGATTGGAAAGGGGAGAAAAATAAATGTTGTAGTAGCGGACTTTGGAGTCCCCCAATTCCGTCCAACTCAAACGGAATTGACCCGCGCCCTGCCCCGGCGAGATGGTCAAGCCGGGCGCATGCGGGAGCGTGGTCCAGAAATGGGTTTGGCCTTTGGCCTGGACTATCCGGGAGGAAGAAACGGAATTTCCATTCATCACGACTTCGATTATTTCCGAAAGCTCCCTCGACTCCAGACCCGACCACTCCTCCGCCGTGAAAGCGTAATACCAGGTTCCCGTTCCAGGGGCGTCGGTCACGCGAATTTTATTGCCGGCGCTCACCCAGGAAAAAGTATTGGGGGCGGGGACGGGTTTTAAAGTGTTGGTTTGGGGATCGTTGTTGTAGAAGGCGGGAATGCCGGTTCCGACTTCATTCCACCCTCCCGTGGCGACGGTCGATCTCCACAGGTGATACTGCTTGATTTCCCGGGCGAAAAGTTCCTCGCCGTTTGTCCAGGGTCGATTGGTATATTTTGGCGGCAGCCACCGGATTTCGACGCCGTTATTCGAAGCCGCCTCCAAATTTGTCGGCGGAAAGGGGTACATGGCCACCGACCAGAAAATATCCGGTTTGTCGTCGTAATCTCCCGTCTTTGGATTTAGGAAAGTGGAATGGAACGCAATTTTTGTTCCATCCGGGCTTTGGGAGGGGCGAGTGACGCTGAGATATTCATGGTCGGCGCCGTTATAGCAACCGCCGTTGTTGAACAATGTGTGTGTGTAGCAAACCGTGACTTGAGAGCCGGAGGTGTCATATTTTTGGGTATACACTCGATCGTTGGTATAGAGTTCATCCCGCGGGTGGCCACTCGCCAGACAGCCTCCATCAAACCCGCTCCCACGGCTTGTGGCCGTCCAATCTGTAAACCCGTGCCAGTCGTTATGCTGGGCATCGCCGCCAAAAGTTTCCACCACCCAGGTGTGATTGGTGTCGTCCCAGGTACCAGGGCCGATGGGATTGGAATCGCCGTTTGAGAACACCGTGTTCCGGCCCCAGTTGTCAAAAGCGAGGTGAGACATATACGGCGCGTTAAAGGTGTTGGGGGTGCAGCCGAATTCGGGAACAATTTCCCCTGTTCCGTTGGTATAAACCGGGCCGTGGTCGTTGGGATCTGAGCCCACAGTTTCAAATCGCCAGTGACAGTTGCTACCGCTCGGAATGGTAAAAAACCAGTCGCCGCCCGGACCAAGCAACCTATATGTATCAGCGTGGGCATAGGTATAAGACGAGGGTGTATCCAAAAATTCAGCCATCTGAGCGCTGCGGAAATAAGGATACCCATTAGGGATGTCTATCCGGGCGCTCGAATCCGGGAAAATGGTAGCGGGAAACAAACGAGCCATTGTTCCGGCCCGGTCCCTCACCATGGCCCTTTTTCCGTCGGGCGACAAGCTGACGACATCCAAATAGATTCCCGGTCCAATCATGGGAAAATTCGTGATCAAGGGAGATCCAACGACGTCGGTGTTCGTTACAGTGACTTTATAAAACGTCCCCGGTTGTCCCGTTGAACCCATGTAAAGATTATCTCCCATCTCATAAAAAACATCGCGGATCTGCTGCGACCAGAACAGCGGGTATGATCCAGTTTCTCTTCGGGGAGAGTTGGCGGCGGGATGCAGAAATTGCCCATTGGTATCCACAATCATGCGGATGGGCTGGTAACTTTGCGCCCAACTATCATAATTGTTGAAGGCGTTCGTCGGCCGCACGGAGGTGAAGGACAAACGCCGGCCGTCCGCACTCCAAGGATTGAGATTAATGTCGTTGTGATAATAATTAGGCTCACCCGGGGTGTCGCTCATTTTCCAAACCTCACGGCCGGTTCGCTTATCGTTGTACATGAACATTTCCGGCTGCCAATAAAAATGGTTGCTCCCATCTTCCAGTTGCGCCGTCGGCCAGGAGGCCGACGCGCGGAGGGCTTTCCTGACCATCATCTGATCGACATCTTCCGGATCCGCGGCAAAAGTGAAAACAGAACACAGCATGACCAAAGCGGTCATCAATGCGAAAACCTTGCCCGCCATCCCTGCGCGAACCGTCATTCCCGCGAAAGCGGGAATCCATGGATTCCTGCTTTCGCAGGAATGACGATGTTTTTTCATCTCACCACCGCCACTTTCTCCTTAACTGGTTTCTGTCCATCGGGCTTGATAATAACAGTATATATTCCGGAGGCCACTTTCGATCCTTCATTGTTTCGGCCGTCCCAGCCGATGGCGCTAATCCCGACGGGAAATTCCTGATTGGCCAAATCCCTAATAAAGCCGCTCCTTCCGAAAATTTTTATTTCGACATGCTTCGGTTCGGTTAAATTCAAATTGATGAAAGCATCCGAGCTCCTATCGGGATGAATGACATTCCGGGTAACCCCCGCATAACCGGGCGGCAAGTGCGATACAAGAGTGATTGTCAAATCGGTCGACTCGGTAATATTTAAACTTTGTGAAGTGGGAACGTAGCCGGGCTTATCCACCATTATCGTGTAGGGATTAAAATTTAAATACGACCCTTTCGTGTCATAAAGATAAGTGTATTCCTCCAAAGGAACGATCAAGTCGCCATGGGCATCCGTCCCCGCTTGCCGGACTTTGACGTGATCCTTATTGAACACCATTAAAGCCGCCCCCGGGACGCCGGCACCCCGAACGTCCCTGACATGCAGTTTAAGGTACCAGGAAACGTTCAGGTGGGTGAGAGGGTGCGGCGCGCCGGTCCGGGCGTCCTCCACATTGCCACCACCGTCGTTATAAATTCCATCGGAAATATCTTTTAAATCGGCGCCATTGGAGAGGCGGGTGTCGATGAAGGTGTTGTCGAGGGGGGAAAAATATCCATATCTCAACGTGTGAAACCCCGGCTGCGGAGTTTCTGATTTTACCAGGGTGTTGGAGACGAACGTCTTATAGTTTCGAGCCCCGCCGTCGTCCGCACCGGAAAGCTCAACGACGACGTGGTTGCTCTTGAAGGTGTTGTTGTAAATCTCTCCCTGGCCCTGGCCGTTGTAGGCGATCGCGTGCTGGTGAAGGTAATCGTCGGTTTCGACGGAAATATTGTTGTCGTGAATTCTGACGTTTTGAGAGATGGCCCCGCCGGAATCATCGGCGAGATAGTTCGTTATTCCGATGACCTCGGTATAACAATTCGGCTTTTGCAGCGTCGTTTTTCCGATAATGGTGTTCCCGAATATTTCCAGATTTTTGATGGTCCCCTCTCCATAATTTTTTATCCGAATCCCGTGGCAGGAGTTCGGATAAAAGTAGGCGGAATATTCGGCGCCGGGCCAGGTCCTCGGCTCGATCAAATTGTTGTAAATCCGGACGTTGTTGGAGCCCCGGCCGAGCCCCAGTCCGTGTCCTTGAATCGGCTGAATTTTATTGTCATGGATATCCAGGTTGCTCCCCACGACGATGGCGAATCCGTTGGAAGCGTTAATTTTCGTTTTGATCGTGTTATTGTAGATTTCACTGCGCGAGGGGTTGTCCGCATCTCCGGTGGCATTGCCATGACAGATTCCGACATGCGGGCCGTTCCATAATTCGTTGTTATATATTTTGTTCCCGCCGGGGGTTCTCCCCAGGTCAATCATCGAGAAAAAGTACTGCCGGTTAAGTGCGGTTTTGCCGTTGGCCTCCATATAGTTGTTATAAATCTCGAGGCCTCCGCTCCACACCTCATTGATATTTTCGCTGTTGAGGCCGTTCGTTGTGATCGTGGAGTGATGGATCTTTCTTACGCCCGTGGAGGTGAGGGCTGAGGAATACACCGCTTTGGACTGCCCTTCGAAGATGAATCCATTTTTAATTTCGTTCATGGAAGAGTTCCAGGAAGCGGGCTTAACGGCCGCCATCCCGAGGTTGCGAGTGCCGGAATTGTTGTCCTCAAGGGGCCTGACATCCACTTCATCCGCATTCAAAGAGGTATCCGTCCCATCCACGCTCTTTAAAGTTAGTTTGGCCCGGATTGTCACTGGCGCCGAAACACTGAATTCGCAGATAATCCCCCAGAGCATATCCGTACCCTGTAAAGTCGTGTGCATCCCGCTCACATGATTGGTGCAGCTCGCGTTAACCCCATCCGGGGTCAATGTGGCCAGAACTTTATCCCATGGTCCGCCCCTGACTTCCGCGGTGATAGCGTACTTCCCCGCGACCGGAAGGTTCACCGGACTTGATAAGGCGTATTCTTCGACCCCCCCCTTGGATTCCATATGCAGGGAATAATCGTCGAAAAACAATTGCTGGGTGTAGTCCCGGACTGAGACATGGGAAGGGTTACTAAAAGTCCACCCTGAACTGCCTGCTTCGAAGCCGGGATTTTGGACCCCGGTAAAGGCCATGTTGGCGTAAGTAATCGTATGGCTGCTTAAATCCATACTGACGTTGGTGACGCGAACCGACTCGCTCCCGAGTAAAAAAGCCGTGCCGGGAACGGTGATGTCCGTGTCCAAAACATAAAGTGTATCGGATTGATCCAGGACGTAGGGCGGTTGCCCCCTCTGACTGATCCATTCCGTGGTTATGTGAACAACGTTGGTTTCACCTTCGGCAAAAGCGGTCGGCGACTGGAAAACATTGAAGGAAAGGAATAGGCTGGCGACAAGGAACCATTTTTTCACTTTGGCCTCCTCCCTTCTCTTCCCTTTTAAGTATTACTTCGGGATGACGATTTTCTGCCCGACCTCAAGGTCGCGGGGATCGTTCAGGAGGTGTTTATTGGCGGTATAGATATTTTTCCAAAGGTCCTGCCGGCCGTAGAATTTGGCCGAAATTTTCCCAAGAGAGTCTCCCGGCTGAACGATATAAATCCGGTTCTTCTGGGGCGGAGTGGGAATAGAGGCGGTGGCGCTCGCCGGTTTCCTTTCCAGGGAACCCAGGGCCCTTCTCATAATCGGTTGAGATTCGACCACTCTTTCCCCTTTCGGTTTGGCCTCTTTCTTTTTCGCAAAATCAGCGGTCTTGGCACCGCCGCCGAAGGCCAGGGACAAACTCACCCGATGCTGGGCATCCAAATTCTGGACGAGACCGAAGGAATAATCAAGCGAGGTTCGGCCCAATAAAAATCCCGTCCCGAAAGACAATTCGTCCGTCCCGCTCCCCTTTTTATATCCAGCTCTCAAAGCAAGAAGACCGAAACCAAATTCAAGTCCTGTCGCCGGCCGCAGCTCCCGCTCATTCATGTAATAAGGAGCATCAAGCAAGAGGGTCACCGGAACCTTGCCGTTAAATACCAGAATGTTAACCCCCGCGCGGGCGATCCGAGGGAGTTCATCCCCATTTTCCACAAACTTCAGTTGCGTGCCGAAATTCTGTAGGGCGGCGCCAAACCGGAGACGCGATCCCAACCCCTGACTCAAACCCAAATCAACGGCATAAGCCTGGGCCGTCTCCATTTCAATGATCTCGGATCGCAGATACTTAAAATTCAGACCGTAAGAGGTTGACCCGATATTCCGAGCGTACCCGAGGCCCAATGTCAAATCCTTCTGGGCGCTGACGGATCGGGAGGTCACCCCATCAAAGGAAATATCCATGGTCCCGGCGTTGTAATAACCAACCGATAGTCCCCACCCTCCTCTCGCCATCGGGGCCCCGATCAAAAATTGACCATAGGAATCATCGACCATGCCCTTCTGATACATGAAAGAAGCCTGGCCGGATTTCAGTGTGCCGAGGGACGCTGGGTTATATCCCATGGCGGCAATATCGTTAACCATCGGCGTAAATGCTTCTCCCAAAGCGGCCGACCGCGCGCCATAACTTTCAATCAAAGTTAAACCACCGGAGGTTCCAGCTCCCGCTGCGAATAGAGTTGTCGTCGAACAAAAGGCAAATATTGACAGTAAAAACGGTTTAAAAAGGTGTTTTTTCATTGTTTTGCCTCCGTTTTGTCTTGCTGTAAGTTTCACCCGTATAGTCAGGAATTTTAAAGATGACTTAGGTCACATTTCTCAAAAGAACCTTAATGGAAGATTCCACTAATGTATGGTGCACCAGATCGGCCAAAATGGATATCTGGCACCTTCCTTTTACGAATGAGTTATTATTCCGATATGATAAACCAAGCCAACTTAGCTGGAATACATGTAGGGGATGGATACCCCGTCCGAGTTATGGGGGTGATAAATTTAAGCCCTGAGTCCTTTTTTAAGGGGTCCGTCCTGACGCAAAGCCGCCATCTCGCCAAAACAGCCGAAGAAATGACTCTCGCCGGGGCCGATTTTATCGACGTCGGGGCAATGTCCAGCGCGCCCTATTTAAAAACCCAAATTTCGGAAGAGGAGGAATCGAAAAGACTCTCCCGGGGCCTTTCCATCATCAAGAAAAATACAAACCGCCCAATTTCCGTCGATACTTCGCGGGTAAAACCCGCCGAGGTAGCTCTAAAAGCCGGGGCTGTAATTTTGAACGATATAACCGGCTTCGCAATGACGGTTACCTCACAACGTTTCCGCCCTGCCCTCGGAAACATCGCCAGGGAATTTCAGGGTGTCATTCTCATGGCCCATCCGGTGTGGCTTCCCCATCCTTCCCCAAGTCCGATAAAAGACGTAATCGGAATACTCACCAAATCCCTCCGCCAAGCGGAAAGGCTGAAAATTCCGAAATCAAGAATCGCGGTCGATCCCGGAATTGGATTTTTTCGTTACCCCAAAATTAACTGGTGGGAATGGGACGTCGCGGTCATACGCCGGCTCCAACAATTAAAAACCCTGGGACGGCCTATCATGGTAGGTCTTTCCCGAAAGTCATTCATCGGGCACATTCTGGGCGGGAAGCCCCCTGAAGATCGGCTGGCGGGATCGCTTGCAGCGACAACCGCAGCGGTTTGGAACGGGGCCGCGATAATCCGGACGCACGATGTGAAGGAAACGAAAGAAGCGATTAAAATTGCGGAAAGTTTAAAGGCAGATTAGCGGGGCCTGGTACGCCGGTCGGCTTTGGCCCTGTTTCCCAGAAATCTTTTGAAAGAATATTCCCCTTCGGTTATTCCATGCCAGGCATTTACTTCCACCCCTGATTCATACCCGGGCCCCAACTTCGGAGGATGGCTCCAGACCACCCGCCCAAAACAGTTGACATGGTCAGGTGTATTCGGAAAGGCTATCTGAATGTTGCCTCCTTCCGGGAGAGCCGTTTCTGTTTTTAACCGTATTCCCCGTCTCCCAATTTCAGAGGCCACCCCGGTCACCATTTTCCGCTCGTCTTTTTCAATCAGTTTTATGACCACGTTTTCCTTGGCGTAAAAACGCATTTCAAACCGGCGATCGGTGTTGGGATTAATCACGAAAAACCGAGGCATTTTCCTGTTCAAAAAGTTTCTCATGATCTAAGGATGTGGCGGAATAAGGCGAAAAGTCAAGTGATTAATTGATGACAAAACCCATCGAAATGGCTGATATAAGCTTTTTTAGGCAAGTATGAGTCGGGTTGGAACCGAACCCCAGTAGAGCTTGGTCACCAGTGCGACCGGGTCCGTCAGATTTACAGTCGGGTGCATTCGACCGCCCCGCCTGCCGGCGGGCAGGTCTGCCCGCACCTATTTAAGGCAAGGGGGGTACGGCTATTCCTTTTTTAAATTAGAAATTCCATCCGGCGAAGATACCCCAGTGCCAACCGCCTGATTGATACTTGAATTCTTCGGCTTTTGTTTTCGCGTAGGAATACCTGACATCGACGCCTAAGTTTAATTGTTTAACCGGATTAAATTTGAGACCGCCATCGATCCAAGGACCGATTTTTGTGTCGGAAATGGAAAAGCTTTCAATACTTATTTCTCCCTTAATGTTGGCCAGCCCGCCGCCCAAATAGGGTTTTACCATTTGTTCTTCCATAAAATATTTCCGAACACCCAAAGCCAATTCCGATGTTTTTCCGTCGACATCAATTCCAGCAATTTCAATGGTTTTCTTAGAAGAAAGTAAATCAACGGCAATATTGATTGGCCATTCTTTTCCGCGAATATCGAAAAGAACCCCAAATTCCGTTTGTTTAGACAAATCCCCAATTCCTTCCATTTTCCAATCACTCTCGGGCAGCAATTTTTGGCCGATGATAAGGTTTAGGTTTCCCGTGACATCCACAGCGCGCGCCTGAGAACCGATGATTAAGCAACCCGCAAACAATAAACACAAGATAACGGAACGCTTCATTATTTCCCCCTTAGATGAAAAATATTAAGACGGTATTCTGGTAAAAAAATAAATGCCGAGGAAGAATTTTTTAAGGTTCCTGGGCCGGGAAGGATTCGAACCCTCGAAGGGCGTAGCCCGCCAGATTTACAGTCTGGTGCATTTGACCGCTCTGCCACCGACCCGAAAAACGACTCCCGAAAACAAATCGAACATTATCAAATTTTCAAGGGAGTTATTACTGGCGGCTCGGTATCCTCGGGACCTCAAGAAACGGTTCGGACTTCCACATTCTTTTAAAAGAAGCTATAAAATGGGCACCTTGTGAATTACCTCGGTTTTTATGCTTTTTAACAGCTTCGTTTTTCTCTATTTATTTCTTCCGATTACCTACTTTGTTTTTTGGAAACTTCAAACCAAAAACCATCGGTACATTTGGCTGACATTCGCTAGCTACATATTTTACGGCTACTGGAACTACAAGTTCTGTTTTTGGATGGCCTTGTCAACTCTGGTCAGCTACAGCGCCGGCGTGGGAATGCTCGCCTATAAAAATAACCCTTACAAAAAGAAACTATGCCTTATTATCCCTATTTGTATTGACCTCCTGATTTTGGGGGTTTTTAAATACACCAATTTTGTTCTGGCCTCCTTCCAGGACATTTCCCAATGGCTCAACTCTCCCCTGCAAGTGCCCTTTTATAAGATAATTCTCCCTGTCGGAATTTCCTTTTATACCTTCCACACAATTTCCTATATCGTCGACTCTTACCGTCAAGTGGTGACCCCCACGCGAAACTTTTGGGAATTCTCTTGTTACGTCTCGCTATTCTCCCAGCTGGTTGCCGGCCCCATCGTCCGGTTCCGCCAGATTGAAAAGGACCTGGAAAACATCGATCACGCCAACCGCAGTCAATATATGAACATCGGCTGGTCTTTTTTCGCGATCGGGATGATTAAAAAAGTGATTATCGCCGATTCCATAGCCGCCATCATTAACCCTGCCCTGGCTAAGTACGGGGAGCTCTCCACATTTGGCGCCTGGTTTGCGGTTCTCGGGTACACCTATCAGCTTTATTTCGACTTTTCGGGCTATAGCGATATGGCCGTTGGATTGGGGTACCTCTTTGGACTTAAGCTTCCTCAGAATTTTAATTCCCCCTACAAAGCGACGGGAATCGGCGATTTTTGGCGCCGGTGGCACATATCACTTTCCACCTGTCTCAAGGATTATCTCTACATTCCGCTGGGGGGAAACAAGGGGAGCCGCTTGTTCGTCGCGCGGAATCTGATGATCACCATGTTGATCGGGGGTCTTTGGCATGGGGCAAACTGGACATTTGTCATCTGGGGGGCCTACCATGGTGTATTGCTGGTGCTGAATAAAAAATTTGAAAAATCATGGGAAATCATTCCCCAAGGCATTCGTCAAACGGTTACGTTCTTGCTTGTTGTTATCGGATGGGTTTTATTTAGGTCGGAAAATTTCACCATGGCCCTCGTCATTCTCAAAAAAATGTTTCTGTGGAGCAAGGCGCCGGCGCCGGCTGGTTTTATTCTCCTTTCACTAATTCTTTTAATTTGCGCCCTTGTTTCACATTTTGGAAAAAATACCTTTGAGATGAAGCACCAATTCTCGCCCGCTCAAACTCTGGGTTTGGCGGCCCTTTTTGTCCTTTGCATTTTTGTCATGTATGGGGGCCACGCCTCCCCCTTTCTTTATTTCCAATTTTAAAATCATGGAACAAGTGAAAAATTCTTTTGAAATCGCAGTTGGGAAAATCATTCCCAGAATCATCGCGATTACTTTTCTCCTGGAGTTGATCTTTCGATTCATCCCCATCAAGTGGATCAGCTTCCGCTCATGGGAGGCTTTGACCCGGTATCCCGCCGTCAACGCACCCTTCCAACCCAACGCTTACTTTGAAAAAAGCCGGTCCTTCGGGGATCTTCCAATGATGGGAAACCTTCCTCAATATCGAGAGTTTAGAAGCGAACAGATGTCCACTGATCAATTTGGGTATAGGAAAAACGGGTCCCCGGAAGGGTACAGCCGTCCCCCCATCAAAATTATTCTAATGGGAGATTCTTTCAGCGTCAGCCCGGGAGTTAAAGACGACAGCCTGACTCTGGCTTCTCAAATTGAAAAATTTACCGAAATCGGAACATACAACGGTGCCCACGCAGCGCTTCCTAAAATGGCCTATATTCAGCACATCGCCAAAAATCTTCATTTATCAAACGGGACGGTCATTTATCAATATTTGGAGAGAAATAAACTTCCATCTGTGGATGATTTATTTAAAAGGAAAAAATCGGATCCCACCGATGATCCAACCCTCACCAAATTATCCATTCTCTATCAGGGCTTTATTTATGTTTCACCTCTTCAAATCCTTGCCCAAAGGGTTTTTCGTACAATCCAAAACGACGCTTTTTTCCCGAACCCATTTCCTTCTGAGATCAAAGTTGAAAAACTAAAGAATGGGGCCATTATGCTCTTTTACACCCTGGATATAACCAATTATCAAAAGGCAAGAGAGGTGGATATTGGCGGTTGGAAAAAACTGGCTGAAGAACTTAAGAAAAATAATTTCGACCTATTTTTCGTTCTGGTGCCGGATAAATACACCGTTTACCGGCCCCTGCTGCAGAATCCTCCTCCCGAGCCTGAATCCTCCGCGTTATATTTAAACCGGCTTGAGAAAATTTGCTCGGAGGAAGGACTCAAGGTCGTCAATCTTACCGACCCGCTTCGGAAAATGGCCGAAGAGGAATTGGGCCGGGGAAAGTTGATCTATTTTTCAGATGACACGCACTGGAATGCCGAGGGGATTGAAATTTCAGCACGAAAAATTGCGGAGAGACTTAAAAATAACCATGAATAAATTCCTGACCAAGGCGGGCCTGGCGATTTTTGTCTTTACCTTTACTTCCTGCAGCCCATACCACTTTTTTTATTACCCCAATAAAAAACTCTACTTGGATCCCGTTAAAATCGGGATGCCTTACGATTTGGTGAGCTACCCGAGCTTAAACGGCAAGATACTTTACGCCATCATTTTCAAGACGGAAAAGCCCGTCAAAGGGACGGTCGTCCACTTTCACGGGAATTTTGGAAACGTTTCCAACCATTTTCTGGAATCCCAGTTCCTGGTCAACTACGGGTTTGATGTCCTCGTTTTTGACTATGAAGGCTACGGGGGCTCCGCCGGAAAACCAACCCCTCCCCGAACAATTGAGGACGGTATCGCGACGGTCAAGTATGCCCGGGATCATTTAAGGAATCCCGCGGGCGGAGTGGGAGTTTTCGGGCAGTCCATCGGCGCCGCCATCGCCGCCGTTGTCGCCGCGAAGGATCCCGAAGTCAAGGGCGCGGTTCTAGAATCCGGCTTTAATTCTTACCGCGCGATAGCGAGAGTCGCCCTCAAAAGATCCGTTTTCACCTGGATCCTTTATCCCATTTACCCGTTATTCATCGGGACCCGCTATGACCCGGAGAGATTTATCGGCGAAATATCACCCCGCCCGGTTTTCATCCTCCACGGCGATGAAGACCGGATCATCCCCTCCTGGATGTCGGAGCGGCTATTCCAGGCCGCCCGGGAGCCAAAAAAATTATGGCTTATTAACGAGGCGGGACACCTGGAACTGAGACGGAAAGAAAGCAAAAAATACGAAGAGGCGCTGGCCGATTTTTTTACCTCGGCCTTTCATTACCCTAAAAGTAATAATTGACCGACAAAACTCCCTCGACATAATGATTCCACCGGTTGAAAGTTTGCCGGAGTTCGACGGACTTTAAAAGCCTGTAAGCCTGGATTAATTCGATTCCGTTCACGGTGCTTACCTCCCCCGCTCCATAACGAATAAAAGATCCGTTGATATGCGCCCGCCACTTCCGGGTGATCGGCAAAAGTAATCCCAAACGAAGGCCTCCGCCCGCCCTCCATCTTTCGGAAAAAATCCCGCCCAATCCGCCATCCCCTTCAACCATTCCATACACCATTCCCCCCTCTATTTTCGGAACGGCCAGCGTCAAGCCCGAACCGCCGCGGACTCCGAAATAATTGCTGTCTTCGAGGCGCCGGTCCAGATCATGAGCCGTGTTAAACCCGAATTTGAGCGCCCAGGAGGGCTGGCGAACCCAGTCGTCCCAGGGCCTTAAGGATTTGATGTCGACAAAGGTGAGTTCCTCCAAGCTTCCTTTCCCCAGCTCATTATCATACCGGAGGGAAAGTTTGAACATGTCTAGCTGGCTCCCCGAAACAAAACCCGTGGGGTCGTCCTCCAGGTCATGCATCGCGCCGCGGACCGAATACTGATCGAAGGATCCTCCCCTTCTTAAGCCGAAGCCAAATCCCATGCGTCCCGTCCCATGCGCGCACTCAGGGCGCGGAGGCTCATTGACCCCGGGGTGAATCGCGCCGGTGGATGAAACCGGCAGCGCATTCATCAACAAAAGGATTTTCCTTTCCTGGGCCATGACCTCTGGGGGCTGGTCGCGGTGAAACCCGGTTTTGTATTTGAATAAATCGTAGGACGCCGCCAATACCAGCGAACGCCTCTCCGCAGGCAATCCGTTTAGTTCCTCTCCCGTTTGTTCGAGGTTCTCCAAAGCGATCTTTTGGGCCAACGCGGCCTCGCCTCCAACAAGGAGAGCTCTCTCCGCGAACATCTTCCGCATATGAGACGGCCGGAATTGAAAACCCGAGACCAACCCCGGCTGATCCAAAACGGACCGGAGCGTATCCAGGGGAATGGCCCGGAACCGGAATCTCTCCCCCATATGATACCGGGGATCGGCCACTTCCAGCATCGGCAACAACTGATAAGAGCAGTTCTTATTTAGAAAATAATAGGAGATGGAGGTGTGCCCCATTTCCCAAAGGTGCCGGACAAAGCGGTCCAGGGCGGCAGGATCCATCCGCAACTGGTATTCCCATATATCCCGCGACTCAAGATTATTGTACTGCTGGATTTTCATGTAATAAGGATTGGTGGAGAATGTGCCCGGATAACCGCCGGAAAGCCCCAAAACCGCGAAGGCGATTCCGTTCCTGGTGTTGGTCACCGCCGCGAAATTGACCGTATAATCCAGGAGGCCGTTCCCGTCTTCCATTCCCTTCCGCCCCAGCTTTAAAAACGTGTGACCGTACATCGAAGCGGGATTGTTCATGTAATAGCCGGCGAAAATCATGGAAAGAGACTCAGGATTCAATTTGGAACGCCAGGATTCAAACCGGGGGCATTCTTTTGCCGGACATTTATCCGGATCTAGGGAGAGCTCTTTTTTCAGCCAGTCGTACCGGGCTGGAAAACGGCATTGGGGATGCTCTTTTTCGGGATCTTGAGGGTCCGGTTCAAAGAAGGCAGCGAGGGTCGCCTCCAGTTCCGCCTCGGGATCCGTCCGGCCCTTTTTGGAAAGGAAAAAATTCCGGCCGTCGATATCGCTTTTCGAACCGCCGCAAAGACTTTCGTGGTAATGGAGGAGGAGTTTCCAATAGGGGGCCTCGGCAAGCTTTTTCTGCCTGGCTTTTTGGATTAATTCCTTTAGATAGGCTGATTGATTTGATTGGGGAGTCGCGGGCCCCTTGGCGACTGATACGACCGGAGTCCACAATAAAATAATGGCTCCGCAAATTACCGCCAGGGTCGAAAAATTTTTCTTGAGCATTTATCGAATGAATCGGGGAATTAAAAAGCGCGCGCCGTTAAAAGTCCTGTGGGACCGGTGCAAAATATCGTCATTCCCGAATGTCTCTAGCGGGAATGACGACAATTCGCAACAGTCTCCAAGTTTTACGGCGCGCGCCTTTACAATTAATAGCCTGTTTAAGGCCTTAAGATTTTCAGCTAACCAACCCGGGATGATTCGCCAATGTCGACGATAGATTCTTCAGCATTTCCGCAGAAGAAGTATCAGAAGAGGAGAAAAGCGAGGCGTATTCATCATGGAACATTTTCAACATCGTTGGGACCTGGGTCCCCTTGGCGCCCAATAAAGACGCGAAGGTCCGAACGAATTCACCGTCGCCAATCGCCATTTCTTTCCTCAAACTGTCCAGGTTCACCTCGGCGTAAACTTCCGCTTCTTTCGCCAGTTTCACCGCTCCATCCTCAGTACAGCCGGAAGTGCCGCTGGTAATACCAAAAGTCTGGTTTCCCGACGTCGCGTTGGTCGTCGCGCCAAGAACCTGGGTCACCTTCCCGTTGTCCTTATTGGAGAGAAGGATATATCCCAGCCCGCAGCCGGCCATTGGATGATTTCCTTTGGCGAACACCTGCACCGGCAGGGCCATGGCGAGAGAAAATGCAACCGCCAACAATTTCTTCATAACTGCCTCCTTGAAGTTTTTTATTTACCGCTGAAATTTGAAGCTCTGGGATTCTAACCCATTCTTATCAACAAATCTAACCGTAGTTTATTATCTTGCTTTCAGGTTTTTATACAGGACAAAAGAGTAGACGAAGGAAAAGGGCAAAATAATAATTGACAATATCTGGCCCACACCCGGAAGCATTGAGACCGCCACCGTAATCAACCACATAATCAGAAGCCTTCCGAAAACGGGCCACCACCGGCCCCTAACCAACTCCCGGCTCTTTTGGAGGGCCTTCCACCCGCGAAGATCTTCCTCCACCAATATAAATGGGGCAAAGATAAACCAGACGGCGAAAAGCACTCCTGGAATTATGAATATCAAAGAGCCGAGCGAAACGATCAATATTGTTAATATGGCAACCCATAAATAAGAGGGAAATTTTTCCCGGGATAATCTCAGGGATTCCCGGACCCCGATATCAACTTTTACAATCCCAAAAAGCCACCCCAGGTTCACCCAAAGGAATAATATTAAGCTGACCGCCACAACAAGACCGACAAAAACCGGAGCCGTGATAGCTTTAAAGCCGGGAAGGAGCTTTGCCGCAAACCAGCCCAAGCTGATTGAAATCAACCACACCACTCCCATCGCCAAAAGGCCGACCAGACCAATCAGGATTAATTTAGAAAAAACTTTCTTAAAAAATTCCCAACTTGATTTAAATAAATCTTCCAGGCTGCTTAAAGATTCTTTTGCCTCCGGACCCCCTGCGGTTGTCTCCATATGAATCCCCCCTTCACGATTATCGAGAAACGATTCTATATTGAAAATTTGAGGGGAGACACAAAATAAGGAGAAAATTAAGTTTGGAAGGCGCCCGCCGTCTTATTATAAACTGAGGCCCAAAATTTATCGCAAAAAACTAATGAGAATCTTACTCACATCAGTTTCGGCGGGTTCCGGCCACGTGCGCGCGGCGGACGCCATTCAAAAAGCGCTCAACCGACATTTTCCCTCCATTGAAACACGCCATATCGACGCCATGGATTATGTCCCCCCATTTTTTAAGAAATTCTACGTGGGCGGCTACTCTCTCGCCGCCAACAAGCTTCCCGCCATCTGGGGGGCCATGTATTACGGCACCGACAAGGAAAATCTACCCGGCCAGAAATTCATGAATTATCTTCAATTCAAACTTTGCCGGAAGCTATTGCAATTGATCAACGAGTTCAAACCAGATCTGATTGTCACCACGCACTTTTTGCTGCCTCAAATTCTTCCCTTTATCCTTAAAGAGAAAATTTTCGATATTCCGGTTCATTGCGTCATAACGGATTTCTACGCCCATCAATTTTGGCTGAACAAAAACGTCCACCGCTACTATGTGGCCCAGGAAAAATCAGTGGAAAAATTAGTTCTCCAGGGGTTTGACCGCTCTCAGGTAGTCGTTTCGGGAATCCCGATTCACCAAAACTTCAGTGAGCCCGTGGACAAAAGAAAAATTCTGCCCGACCTCAATTTGGAACCGGGTATCCCCACGCTCCTTTTTTTGTCGGGAGGTTTGGGCTTCGGGGATCTGGTTTCAACGGTTCAAACAATTTTTGAATTGGAAAATAAAATCCAAATCATCACAGTGTCGGGAAAAAACGCTAAACTCCACGCGAAATTACGAAACCTCAAATCTCCTTCTCGGGTCAAAGCGGTTCATTTGGGGTTTGTCGCCAATATGCACGAACTGTTATCGATCAGCGATGTTGTCGTCACCAAAGGAGGCGGATTGACAATTTCCGAATGCCTGGCCAAAGGAAACGCCCTGGTCCTTTATCCGGTAATCCCGGGACAGGAGGAAAAAAATTGCCGGCTCGCGGAATGGATGGGAGCGGGGATTATCGCCAGAAACCTCCCGGAAGTCGCGAAGAATGTGAAAAGTCTTCTGGACGATTCAGCCAAATTGGCCAAAATGAGAAATAATTCATTTACTTTCGCCAAACCCGCGGCGGCCCTCACCATCGCCCGGGACTCCGTCGCCGGGCGGCTAAGCGTATGAAATTAAATTACCTTTTATATCTTTTGGTCGGTGCTTTTCTTTGGGCCCGAATGGAAATAGAAATCGAAGGGCCTCACGGCTGGGCCTCGAATCTCCCGACCTGGAAAATCGAAAAGCACGTCCTACTGGATATTTTTTATGGGGGCCGGCCGTTGACGGGTTATCACGCCTGGGCTTTCACCGTCGTTTTTTTTATTTTTCACATGCCTATAATTTGGCTCGGCAGCTGGACTTTCCGGAAAGAACTGAATGTTATCGGCGGGTACTACCTTTTCTGGATTATCGAGGATTTCCTGTGGTTCGTGCTAAATCCCAATTTTGGATGGGCCAAATTTAAAGAGAAAAAAATATGGTGGCACCGGCACTGGTTATTGGGAGTTCCTTTTGATTACTGGATCTTGGGCGCCGTCGGCCTGACTTTTATCCTCATCCCCTAGCAAACCCAGCAGAAAAACTTTCGCTCGAGCATAAATACCCGGCCTTAAACTCTCCCTGGGTCCCGCCACGTTAAGAACTTTAATTCCGGATTTCCGAATCCATTGGCGAACTTTCCTGGATTGGGGTTCAGTGGGGAGATCGACCACCATAAACGGTTTTTTAAAATCGCAAGCGAGTCGGACGGTCAAGGCCGTCCCGCCGGTGAGGTCTCCCTCCTTTAAAATCAATGTTCCGTCGGAATCGCGAACATTCCATCCTGTCCTAACTTCATAAGTTTCCGAGGAAGTTTCTTTGAGTTTGTATTTAGGCCTGATGGGCCCGTCTTCGGCCCGGCGATTTTTAGGGCACCAGCCGCCGTGAGGAATTTTCAGTTCAAGGGCCGCGTCCAGGGCGGCTCGATCCACGCCTGTTTGTCCACCGGATACAATTCGTTTTGGTTTAGAGTGAATCATTGACGGCTTTTAGGAGGGCATAGAAAACGTCATCGGAGGAACCCGGGGCGAGGTTGATTAATTTTTCCAGGTATTGTTCGGAGGAGAACTTGTTAAACCCCAAATATTCACTGATCGAATTGACCGGCTGCCACATCCAGCCCCGGCGATCGTAGCCCTGGGAAAAGGGGTATCTATAAATAATGTTGGTCACCGACTCTATAACTTTATCCCTCGCCCGGGCCCGGCCCCTTGTTTCGCCTCTGTTTCCGGCAATTTTGGCCAATTCCGAATAAGCCATGAAACGGATAAATTCGGCGGTTCCAATATGATAGAGGGCCCAATATTTCCGGTAAAGGGGTTCAAGATCCGAAATTTTAATCTTATCCCGGCCGTAAAGAGGATACTTTTCAGGGGCCAGACTCGCCAATTTGTTTTGGTCTTCGGCAATCTGGCACCAATCGGGATGTTGAACGATCATTTTCTCGGCGGCCTCTGCCGCTTTAATCCAGTATTCTTCCGCCTCACTCCCCCCCAGGCGGCGCGCCTTTACCACATTCCTCCAGGCATCATCCAAATACAATTCCGCTTCTGTATAAAGGCCTTTCTGGTTTTTGTCTTTAACGCCATTGGCTAAACGGTAAGAACCCAGGTCGTACCTTATGCTGAACGGCCCGCCATTCACATGGAACGGATCAAACCGAAGAGCGCCCATAATCCGGGCGATCCCGCCGATTAAAGCAAAAGGCTTATGATGAGTGTTCCAGCCGAATCCCACGGGCTTATTGAGGGAATACGGCATCGCTTGGGCGTAAGGATAGGCCAGGGCGTCATCTTCGACAGGGAAGGCTCCTTTAAACCCCTCTATCAAAGCGTTTTTAGTGAATGAGACAAGATAACGGTCCGCCTTTTTAGAATCGCCCCTCAGCAGATAATCTCCGCCGAGACGCAAATCAGCCAGGGCCACCCAGGTGGACCATTCGTCCGTTAATAACGGTTCGCGGCCCCGCCCTTTTATCACTTTTATGTCTTCGTCCCGGCCTTCCTCAATATAGAGCAGGAGTTTTTTCCGGTCCGAATGGGCGATAAAATCATATCCTGCTATTTCGGTTACGTTTTCTCCCTTTCCCTTTTTCTCGACTCTGACTTTAAAATTCTCATCAACTGCCCGGCGAATGATTTCCGCGCCGTTCGCTTCAAATTGCTCCAAACCATCCACTCCATAGACGGAAATCTTGAGAGCGGTGGTGTCCAGGGGATGAATTGGCACAACCCCTGGTTCGATCCACTGTCCAATATTCGGATCAAAATACGGAACTTCGGTGGTCCCGATGAAAAAGAGGTGCTTGCTTCGGTCGTATATTTTCTGATCCCAAACACTGATGAGCTGGGAGGCTTTCCGGTAACGATCCCCCTGAACTGAATCCACCCGGGCCAGCAAGTCACATAAAGCTTTAAAGTCGGCGGCGTGTTCGCCGTTATAAAACTGGTACCAGGAGGGATTCCCCCGTTTAAAATCCAATTTCTGTTCGAAAGGATTATAGGGATTCCCCATTGGGCCCATTCTCAACCCTCCGTAATTGGGGTCGTTGGGCATCTCATTTTGCAAATCTTTCAATAAACTCCAGCGTTCCCGGGCAAATTCCAGATATCTTTTTTCTCCCGTCGCGCGGTAAAGATGCACAGCGGCAATACCCAGATAAATATTGGGCCCCGCGTGGGCGATATGCTCCACTCCCCGCCCGCCCGGCCGCCCTTCCGCGGCGTCTACGATATTGACTATCCAACCCTCCCGCAGCACCTTCCGCCCGTTTTTATAAACCCAACCGTCTTTGTGGATGGCTTTATTATCGATGAAGTAATCAAGGGTTTTCCTGGCCATGGCTACGTCTCCCGAGCAAATATGGAGAATGGACCTCATGGCATCGTCGTAAATGACGCTCCAATAGAGCAGCCGCTTGTCTCCGGGAAGACTGTAGGCCAGATGGGTGTCGGGATTAACGTTGCGGTAGATATATTTTAAGGTTTTTTTCATATGTTGAATTTGGGGGTCGGTGAGGGGCGGGAGATAGTCGGCAAAATTGGGAAGGGTGGCCAATTTCTGGGAACTCGCTTTCGGATTTTCCCCTTGAACTAGGGGCGGAGGAGTTTGGGCGCCTCCGAGAAAGGGAATAATTTTGTGGAGCGCTCCATTTCCCCCCATATACCGCCACAATTCCCCGAGTAAAGTCACCAAAAAGAGAGCCAAAATAAAGAGGGATACGGCTTTTTTCTTTTTATCAAAGGGCCGGGATTTATTTAACTTTCTGATGATTTCAATTTCATCAAGTATGGAATAAGGAGGTTCCTGAGAAAGGAATTCCGCAGAGGTATTATCCTCAACCTCGGGCCACAGTTTCTCTTTCTCCCGGTGAACGGATTCCCTAAGAGAAGGCTTATACCTTTTTATCGTTGTTTTTTTCATCTCACCGCTGCGAACTATAAAGTAACTTGAAGCGAATTAGTTCCATTAAGGCCAGGAAAAATTTGGCGATTCCAACTTCAGCCGGCAAAAATCGTCAAAAAACCCCTTTCCAGGTTTTCATTCGGTGATTCTCTTATTTAACATCCTGAACGGAAGGAGAGGACTGGGAAATTTTCCGAGCCAACTATTTACCAAATTTTATGACGGAAGGAAACAAATTTTTGAAAAAGTCAAGGAATACAAATATTTTTCGGAAAAAATGGAGAAATAATTAATAAAATTCACTGAGATTCTAAAATCATTCCTGAAAAAACCGATGAAGATAACTGAAAAACTAAAAGAAGATCACGACCAAATCCGCTCTTTTTGCAAATTAAAGGAAGGGATTAAAGGGGAGTCTGTCCAAGCTGGTCTTCTTGATTTGATTGGAAAAATCAATTCAATTCTTCAAAAGCACGCGTGGGTTGAGGACATCTTTTTTTATCCTATTGTCCGCGGGGCCCTTTTCAATGCGAAGGAAAAGCCCCTTTCCATGGATTTCATGGACAAACATGAAATCGAACACAAAACTGTCGACGAGATGATTCAGCATTTAACAATGGATTTAGGCTCCAGCTCCCCTCAATTGAATTGGCTGGAAACTTTCAATCAAATCCATCAGGCACTGGAATCGCACATGATTAAGGAGGAAGAGGAGGTATTTCCCACCGCTCTGCGGCTATTGGGAGAGGAGAGGCTGGAGGAACTTTATCAGGACATGATGGCCCAATTGAAATGAGGATTTAACCCCAATTAATTTATCGATAATGACTGATGAGATACCCCACCACACGGGAATAAATTGGGTAAGGCAGAAAGGCCCGCATAAATTTGAACACCTGAGTTGAAAACCCCAAATCTTTAATGCCGGAAAACCCGCTTTCGATAAGGTGAAGCGTTTTGGCCGCGACCCATTTCGGGTCCAGCAGCCTGTCGGGGTGCTCATTTTTTACTCCGGAGGCTTTTTGGAAATTGGTGTTCATTCCGCTTGGGCAGAGGCAGATTATTTTGATGGGCGATGAGGCGAATTCAAGGGTGAGGGCCTCAGAGAAGGCCGTCAGAAATGATTTTGAGGCGCCGTAGGGGGCGAGATAAGGCGTGGGAAAATAACCCGCCGAACTCGAGATATTCACCAGGGTTCCTTCGCCTCTCTTGCGGAATCGTTCCAAGTACAACCGGGATAGAATCATAACCGCGAGAATATTCACGCGGGCGATTTTTTCAATTTTTCCAAGATCCATTTCGGCAAACATGGAACGGGAGGCCAGGCTGGCGTTGTTGATAAGAACGTCCGCATCGGGCGCCCATTCCAAAATCCGGTCCAGAGCGCTTCGCTCGCTTAAATCGGCGAGAATATAACGGCCCTTGGTTTCTTTCGCCACTCCCGCCACGGCATCGGAAACATCCACCAGGTAAACCTCATGCCCCCTTTTGAATGATTCCAGGGCCATTTCCCTTCCCAAACCCGAGGCCGCTCCGGTGATGAGAATTTTCATCGGTTTTTTCAATTTTTGAACCATTTTCCTTCTTCAACGCTCCGTCTTAATCCATCCGGAAATGGCGTAACCAATTGTAAATTTTCCTTGGTTAAAGGATTAACATTGCACACGTAATAATCCTCCATCAAACTCCGGATTTTCATGGGAAAAAATCTGGACATCCATTTAAATGATTTCAAAATTGACGCAGGGAAATAGGGCCGAACGCTCCTGCCGGCAAATTGATGATAAAGGGAAAAAATTTCTCCAAACGAGACCGGATCACTGTGGCCGACAAAGTAAATGCTTTGCGACAAATGCTCTTTCAACGCGAGACCGGCGATGGCTTTGGCCACGTCGTCTATAAATCCCGCGGTGACGCGCCCCGGCCAGCCGATTTTTGAAACCCAATTTTGCCGGGAGGCCATCTCACCCAGAACACGGATGTGCGAATCGCTCCTCATGGCCGGGCCGTAAATCCAGGAAAGCCGGGCGATGACGCCGGGCAGATGGCTCTGGTTAATATAATTTTCACAGGCTAATTTTGACTGGCCGTAGCTGCTCGTCGGATGGAAGGGGGAATTTTCCCGGATCGGCGATGTTATTTTCGAAAAAGCCGCCCGGTCATGGACACCGATGGTGCTGGTAAAAAGGAATCTCCGGAAGGTTTTGCCGGAGGTGGCATGAATGTGGCGGATGAGATGGGCCGTCGAGCCGACGTTCACTCGAAATAATTCCTTTTTGCTCACTCCCTGAAACCGGGGGTTAGCCGCCACGTGAATCGCCCGGGTAAGATCCCCCGGAAGTCTTTCCAAATTTTTGTACTCGGTCAAGTCCACTTCAGCGATGACGGAATAATTCGGCGCAGAAGAAAGTTTTTCGAGCTCCTGCCCTTTTCCATGGCAAGTGGCCACCACTTCAATTCCCGGAACCTTCAGCAATTCTTTGACCACAGCTTGCCCGACAAATCCCCCGGCTCCAGTGACAAGAACTCGATCCATTCTAATCAACCTGCTTTTCAGGATCGATGTTCTGATCCGGCGCCTGAAATTTCTGAGGAATAGAGCGGGGTCCGCGGGAAATAATTTCGGGATCTCCGTACCTCTGGCTGGCCGCGGCGGGTTTCACTTTAAAAGAAGGGCCTTGATAGGGAGGGATCTCGTATTTGCGACGAAGATGCTCAATAAACTCAAAAATTTCTTGCGGCGTTCTTTTGGGAATTTTGACGCTTTTTTGAAAGAGAACCGTTTTAATCCGGGCCAGCGCGGCCTTGGTGTCCCGGACGCTGAGGGTCACCTCGGGATAACTTCCATAATTGCATCCCGGACAAGCCTTGGCGATACCAAAAACTTTTTTACGGAAAGGTTCCGAACAATAGATTTCCGGAAATTTCGGATCCGCCACGGAAATCCGGTCGGGAAAGCGCCAATCGCAGCAAACGGCGAAATCGCCGTTGGGGAGAATGGCGAAGTATAAATTGGGGCTGTCGCAAACGTCGTCCTTCCGCCAATTCGGACGATTGTGGCGCAGAAAATAAAAAGTGGAATTCAGATAGGCCTCGCTGTCGAAAATGTTAAACCCCTTCCGTTTCATTTCGATGAGCTTGGCTTTCAGGTTGTCCAATTTCGTTTCGTCGCCCAGAAATTGAAACATGAAATCGGCGTCCGTTCCGCGGAAGTTTAGCGGATGTTCCGTGGTGGTGATGTGCACCGGGACGAGCGACTGATACCACCCGATAAATGTGGCGAGCTCAGCCAGGGCGGGAACTTCCATGTAGTTGAACTTGGAGAGGACCGTGCCGAAGGCGCAAATCCGATCCGGGTCGGAAAATACCTCGTTCGCGGCGATGATGGATTCGATTGCTTTTTGCCAGGAGCCCGGAATGCTGCCATTGATGTAATCCTGTTTATCCGGGATTAACGAGTCCAGGCTGATATTGATATCCTTCGCGCCCGCCCTCGCGCACGCCTCAAGCTGTTCTCTGGTGGTCCGAAAACCTGCTGTTTGCAGCCGGGGGTTTAATCCGGCATCCAGAAAAATTTTGACAATGTCAGGGAGATCCTTCCTCAGGAAAGGTTCCCCCCCTGTCAGAAGAACCACCCCCGCCCCGATTTTTTTAAGATTGGCCGCGATTTTTTCGATTGTTTCCAGATCCGCTTCCTTCAAATCCGCATTGCCTTCCACAATGTTGCACATCCGGCAATTTAGATTACAGCGGGAAAGAATGTAATACTGGATATAAAAGGGGCGTTTCTTCGTCAAAAAGGCGAGAAACATATTCATTTTGGTTTGAAAACTGAACATTTGGATTCAATCCTTCCTGCGGGCGATAATCATGAACTGAGAATTAATTCTAAGAACATTACCGACGGCATACAAGGCTTTTAAAAGGAGCCTCTCCACGGGATTCAACTTTATTTTACCGAAGGGATAATCAATCAAAGCGAAGAATATTTCCTCAAAACCCGAATTGACGAGGACTTCACGCACGTCTCGGGGAACGAAATAACAACTATTGAAAGGAATAAAAAACTTTTGAACGGGGTAATTTACCAACCCGCCAGAAAGGCGGAAGGCCGCCCCAGCCAAAAAAGAGAGCAGGCTTTTGTAATTATCGGTAGTGATAATCAGAAATCCCCCCGGTTTTAAAAGGGAAGCCGCCTTTTTAATATTTCCGCTCACATCCCGCACGTGTTCCAAAACGTCCCAGAAGGTAACCAGATCAAATTGGCCCGGTTCCATCTCGGCTTCCGGAAGCGCCCCGGTTATAACATCTAAATTTCTTTTTTCCCTGGCGAATTGCGAGGAGAACGGGGAAATTTCCAATCCCTTCACCTGCCAGCCTCGCTTTTTCGCAATTTCCATAAAGGCGCCAAAGGCGCATCCGACGTCAAGCAGCAATCCTTTCCCCATCTGGCTTTCCACAACCGAAAGCCCCTTCCGGTAAATCCCTTCGCTCGCGTCCGCCACGTCCGTCCGCAGGGAATGATCAAAAGCCTCTTTTTGAACTTCTTTGTAATAGGATTCCGAAAAAACTGCTGCCCCGTCCTTTTCCCCCCGGCCGAAATCCGGATTGAACATTAGACCGCATTTAACACAACGGCCAACCCGGTAGCCGGGAAGTTTGTACCTCGTGGAAAAATTATTCTCCCTGCATATTGGGCAGTTCATTTGACTAGCTTTTCCAGGGCCGATTCATAGCTGACGCAATTAAAACTATCTTCACCTTTTGATCCAAGGAGAATTTCCAATTCCCGGTCCCAATTGTATCCCCAATGGGCGTATTTCTGACGGGTGGCATTATCGGCGCGGCCGGGATGAACCATGATTTCCACAAGTTTAGAGCGGGATTTTAAAGCCCTATTGAAATTTTCTCTGAAATTTTCGGCCGAAAGTTTCCCGCTGTTTTCGAATCCCAGGGAAGGGACGAATTGAACTCTCTCCGATTCGGATCTCCGCAATAATAACGAAAAAATCTCCACGGCCAGGGCCACCGGAGATTTGAATTGGGTGGAAGGAACCCTGATAAAGGGAATTTTATGACGAAGACACGCTTCCAGGACCATTTTCGAGATTCCGGGGAACAAATGAGTGTGCTGATGGGAATCCAGATGCGTGATATTAAGACCTGCGCCCGAAATCCGGGCGATTTGAGCCTCCAACTCCAGAGCCAGGACCCGTGCGATTTTTTTACCTCCGAGCAATATTTTTTTAAAAAGCCGGTTCCGATCCCTGAAGAAAAAATCCCCCTCCGAAACGGATGTGATGTCGGGGATTCGAGCGAGCGGTTTTTCTTTGTCCACCAGGCAAAAGTGAATTCCAATCGATTTCCGCCCCCGGGATTTCAAACCCTCCACGGCGTGTTCAAAACCTTCTCCGTTGGCCAGGAGTGACGCGTCGGAAACAACTTTGGCGTCTAATGCTTCAAATATTCCGTCGTTGACGCTTCTGGAGAGCCCCAGATCGTCGGCATTAACAACGATCAGGGAACTCATACAAAGAACCGAAATCAACTCCTCTGGCCCGATTGATGATATACAGAGGCCGGCCTTTGCTTTGCTGGTAATTTCGGTGAGAGTAAATGATGGCCACAAAAGTGGCGATAAGCTGGATAGTTCCCATCAACAGGACGGAAATGAGAATGGATGTCTGCCCGGGAATAGCCGCGTTGGTGACAAATTTTTGATATAGGACGAAGCCCATGTATATCAAGCAAGCTGCGAAAAAGAGAACCGCGAGGAGGAAAATCAAATAAATGGGGATGTACGAGTAGGCGATGATGCCGTGCGTGGCGAATCGAATCATCCGGCCAAAGGTGTATCCGGAATGTCCCGACAAACGGGGGTCGGCATGGAACTCCACCGCCTTTTGTTTAAACCCCACCCAGGGGATGAGACCCCTGAAAAAACGATCCCTCTCCCGGTCGGCCTTCAGGACTTTGCAGACTTTCTGGTCAATAAGGCGGAAATCGGAACTATTGGCCTGAATCCTGACTTCGGAAAGAGAATTGATGAACCAATAAAATAAATCGGCGGTGAGCTTTTTAAACAACGATATGTTTTTGGTGGTCTTGCGGATGGTGAAGACAATTTCATATCCGTTTTCCCAATGAGAAAGGAGTTCCGGTATGAGTTCCGGAGGATGCTGGAGATCGGAATCCATGGTTATGACGGCTTCTCCGGTGGCGAAATCAAGGCCAGCCGTAAGAGCGAACTGATGACCGAAATTCCGGGAAAAGGATATGTATTTTACGCGGGAATCTTTGGCGGCGAGTTCGTCAATGACCTCGAGGGACCGATCGGAACTGCCGTCGTCGACAAAAATTATTTCGAAATCGTAAGCGGAATTTTCAAAAACTTTTTTTATCCGTTCATAACAAACCGGAATGTTCCCTTCTTCGTTGAAAACCGGCAATACGAGGGAGATTTTCTTCTTCATCGGTCCGCTTATCATATATATTTAAAGGCCAGCCAGCCGAAAAAGGTCTTCCGGGGGATAAAACCAATTCGAATGATCATGCGATCAGCTCCCGGGATCGGCTTAAATTCCTTTTCCAAGTAGTAAAAAGACGCTTGGGGCGATAAGCCAACGGATCCGTCCCTTTCCTTCACGATTTTAAGGTTTTTTAATATCCATTCCTTCCCGGATCCGAAATCATATTGCTCGAGAATTTTTGATTTCTTATCAACCAGCCGGATATTTTCCGGCAAAACATCAATCGTGGAAGTGCAGAAGGGGACGATCCTGACTTTACTGATCATTTTTTGCCCGGAAACGGGATACGTATAATCCTGACTCTTTCCATCGGCGGCTGTTTTGAGTGTATAAGACTTAAATTTACTGTCGGCATCCCAAATCAACACCCAGGCTGAAAGGGGAATTTCCTTTTTGGGCGTCCTGTTCAGCAAATAGAGAGGATAGAGAATCAACATACCAATGGCGGCCAATAGAAAGGGAAATCCCCATTTAAACAGGCGGAATTTCAATTTTGGCCTCTTCCAGAAACCCGTCACCAATTCCGGCCGCCGGACAATTGTTATGAAAAGGCAGGAGGCCAAAGACGCCATCAAAAGATGGCTGCCCGCATAAAAACCGAGGGCCGGAATCCAGTAGGGGACGCAAAGCAGGGGAATTGCCGACAGGGACATGAGCCACCCCGTGCCCGATACGAAAAAAAATCGAAACGGCTTCCAAGCAATCCCGACATACAACAAGAGGAAGGTCAAAAACAAAACCCAATTGAGGTCGTAAAGAACATCCCCTCCCTTTTTTAAAATATTTCTCAATAAAAGAAGGGGCTCTTTACGGATAGCTTCTAAAAATAAAACCTTCAGGGCTTTTTCATATCCTTCGGATTCGTAAACGACATCGGGGAACCTTTTTTTCACGTGTTCCCATCCGCTCCCGTCGTCCCATCTAATTCCCAAATCATTATCCACATAGCCAAGTCCCAAATAAAGGGGCAGCCAAAATGGATGGCGGGGATTGCGCGGCACATTCTGCATTTGATAATGAGAATCCCGCCAGCCCCATAATTTTTGAACGAACTGACGGGGGAGGATGGCGCCAAATAACATCATGGCGAACAGGATAAAGGGAAAGATACCTGGGGGAACCTTTTTAAAGAATTTTTTTGAACTCGGAGAATCTGGAGCAGGGGTCATGATATTTTTCCGGCCTGAAATCCAGCTCACAATTCCGATATAAAAAAGAGTTAATCCAACCGACAAAAGGCTTTCCATCAAAGTGTTCCGGCGAAATAACCCTAAAATTCCGGCTCCAAGGCCTCCCCCAAAGAGCGACGCGACGATGTTAACTTTGTCCCCGGAAGATTTGGATTTCGCGAAAAAATAGCCCCAAACGTTCAAAATGATGGCCAAAGCCCAAAAAGCAGCAAGCGGCGATATCCAATATTGGAAAGGATCAATGGGGATGCATCGCCTCAGAATCGAATCAACCAAATAAACCGGAATGACAGGGAAAAACCAGTCGGGAAGTTTTTTGAATAAGCCGGTGAACGGGAGAAGGAAGGTGAGGAAAATAAGGGCATATTCCACGACATAAATTTCATCCAAATCAATATGGTTGAAAGGGGCCGGGAATTTGGAACGGATCATCTGGCTTAAAGTCAATGTGACGCCCATCCCCGGATCTTCCCAATGTTTTTCCATCGGGACTCCGGGAGCGACTTGGAAATAATTTCCCTGATTCGCCTGGGTGACAATTTGATTTAACGTGATCAAACGGCTGCTCAAGTATTCGGAGTCGCTCACTTTTTCCGAACCGGGGCCGATGACCAAGGGGTATTTGGGAATAAATACAAAAAAGAGAGCCAATAAGACGAGAGTGATCGCGAAAGAATAATTTTTCAGAGGAGAATTGTTTCCCAAATCCTTGAAAATTAAATCATCGGAGGGATTCCGTTTTTCCATAATCTTCGACCTTTTTAATAAATTTGGCGGGAACTCCTCCCCAAACTTCCAGGGCGGGAACGTCGTGAGAAACGACGGCGTTGGATCCCACAATGGCCCCCCGTCCCACTTTGACGCCCGGCAGGAGAACGGCTCCCACCCCTATCCACGCTCCTTCTTCGATGACGATTTTTCCCGTTTTGCAGACTTTGTACTCCCGCGCCAAAAATGAATCCCCGGGGACCGCCATCGCCACCACGATTGAACCGTTGGAAATAACCGCTTCCCGTTTGATTTCTATGAGGCCCGATTTAAATCCGTCGATAAAATAAACATTCGGGCCGATGAATACTTTGTCCTGGATGGAAATACCCGACAATTTATAGACAAAGGATTTTAAAGAAGACGGAGGAATGAAACCCGCCACAGAACGGAGAAAATACCTGATTAAAGAAAGGATAGAATGAGGGGAAATGGATGGAAAATTCCGGTCGATCATGTTTGAAAGGTTTTACAATTTCCACTGAAATTGGGCAAGAAAACCGGAATAACTCGGGGGCCGCCTACAGGTTCATAATTTATAGCCCGCCTTTTGGGCGTCGTCATAAAACATTTTCACGGTATCAAGGGAAAATTCAGCCAGGCTTTTCCCCAGAAGATCCAATTTCTTCAAGAGATCGTTTGTGACCGTGATGATGTGGCAGCTGATGGAATCCGCCTGCACAATATTCAAAACCTCGCGGGGACTGGCCCAAAGAAGCTCCACATTCGGGAAATCCTTCAAAAATTTCAGGGCTGCGGTAATAATCGGAACGGGATCAACTCCGCTATCGGCAATCCGTCCGGCAAAAACGGAAATGATGCTCCGTGGGCCGTTTTTCATCGCGACAGCCACTTCTTTAACCTGCTCCAGCGTCATGACCGCCGTGATGTTGAGGCTGACGCCTCCCTTGGCCAGCTTTTCAATGAGGGCTTTGGTGCTTTGTCTTTTGGTGTTGGTGACGGGGATTTTGACGTTGACATTTTTCCCCCACGACGAAATCTTCAGGGCCTGCCTTTCCATTTCTTGAATATCGTCGGAAAAGACTTCAAAGGAGATGGGTTTCTCCTTAATTTCCTTCAAAATTTCTCCGGCGAAGGCCTCGTAGTCGGAAACACCCGCCTTGCGCATGAGAGTGGGGTTGGTGGTAAAGCCTTTGATCCAGGACTTCGCGTTCATCTCCTTCATCCCGGCAATATCTGCACCATCGGCGAAAATTTTAATTTTCAGGCCGCTCAAATTCACGAGGAAGCGCCCCCGTTCAAAATAAAATCCAACGCCTCGATTGGAGATTTCACAATTATATCGGCTCCTTCCGGTTGCCTTTCCGAGTACTGGCAATCAATAAAAATGGTTTTGCACCCGGCCCTTTTCCCGGCTTCGACGTCCTTCCACCGGTCGCCCACCACGAAACTCTCTCTTAAATCGATGTCCCGCGAGCGGGCGGACTCTATAATCAATCCCGGTTTGGGCTTGCGGCAGGTGCAATTATCGCCGTCATCGTGAAAACAGGCCCTCATTTCATCCAATCCAAACTCTTCTTTCACGGAATTATTTATTTCTTCAACTACAGTCCGGGGGGCTTTCCCTCTTTTCACGTCAGGCTGATTGGTGACCCCGATCAGCAAAAAACCTTTTTCTTTCAGGCTCCCCAATTTTTCCCTCATTCCTTCAATGAATTTCAAATCCTGCATTTGGAGTGGAGGATATGGTTTCCCCTTCCGCAAAATCACCTCATTCAAAACCCCGTCCCGATCCAGGAAAACCCCTTTATTCATCTTGGCGTTTGTTTCCCCGAACCGCTTTGGGATTTCTTGAGGAGTTCGGGCGTATCAAAGGCGACCACGGGCTTCGCCACTCTCACTCCGAACAAAGGGTATTCTTTTTGGATGAACAAAGGAATGGCGTCTTTTCCAAAATCGGAAAAACCAGAGGGAATTTCTTCGACGAGAACTTTTTCCATCACATATATTCCGGCGTTAACCCAATGGCTGATTGCTGGGCCATTTGGCTTTTCAATGAACCTTATAATCCGATCGTTTCCCCCCAGTTCGGCAATGCCGCTTATCGATACATCCTGCAGCTCAAAAAGAACCAGGCTCATGGCGGCCTTTTTTTCATGGTGAATTTTCAACACTTGAGACAAATCAACGTCGGAATAATTATCCCCGTAAATTACGAAAAAAGGGTCCTTCCCCAATTCCTTTTCAAAGTTTTTGACGGCGCCCGATGTGCCCAGGATTTTTTCCTCTCTTTTGTACCGGATGGACACGCCCCAACGTGATCCGTCCTGGAAATAACCCTCGATGGCCTCAGGAAGGTGATGTAAATTGATGAGAATTTCCCGGATTCCGTGCTGGCGGCAAAGGTTGATATTGTGCTCAAGAATGGGCTTTCCCTGATAGGGGAGCATGGGCTTCGGCAATTTTTGGGTAAGGCTGCCGAGCCTTTCGCCCTTCCCCGCCGCTAAAATTACCGCCTTCATATCGCCGTCATTCCTGCGAAAGCAGGAATCCATGCTTCGTCATTCCTGCGAAAGCAGGAATCCCGTTTCGATAATTCAAATAATCGACGGGACCGTTCAGTGACACGGTCCATGGATCCCCGATTAAAACATTCGGGGATGACGGCATTACTATCCATGGCGAACCAATTCCTTCTCAATGGTTTGCTGAATTTGAGGTAGGCGGTCTCGCAAACGGATGGCGGGCGCCCACCCGCAGACGCTCGCGACGATTCGGTTATTAAAGGCAAAGCCGAAATCATTTCCCGGCGCAATTTTCATCTTGGCTTTGGGGTTAATCAGCTTCACCACTTCAAGAACAGAAACAATATTCTCTTTTCCCCCGCCGGCGTTCATTTTCACACCCCAAATTCCTTTGGCAACAATATTTTCGATAAGCTTTCCCAAATCTTCGACATGCATCGGATCTCTGAATTGCTTCCCGCCGTTATTCAAAGTCACCGTTTCCCCTTTTTGAATCGCTTTTACCAGGCGGATAATCCAGTTCGCTTTGGGATGGTCGTGTTCAATGTAAATGGAGGAAAGCCGGATAACGGAACTCTTCGGGTGGCTTGCGGAGATGATCTCCGCCATGAGCTTGGATTTTCCGTAAACCGTTTCCGGATTGAAAGGCTGAGAGTCGTCAACCAGAAATTTGGGATAAAAACCGGTGCTCCGCTCTTCCACGTCTTCTCTTTTATAAACGTTTCCGAAAACATCCTTGGTTGATATCTGGATCCAGCCGATTTCCAAACCTTTGAGGACTTCCGCCAAATGGCGCGCCCCGCGGACGTTCACCTCATCCGACGGCGACCCGGCGGCAAATTCTTTTTCATCCCTCTCCATTACCACGGCGCAATTAACGAGCAGGTCAATCTCCATTCCTTCAAGTTTTTCCTTCGTGAGGGAGAATAAATTTTCCTCCCGCCCCCAGCCGATGACCTCCCACCGGCCTTGGAAATATTCCTTGAGCCCCGTGCCCACGAATCCCTTGTGGCCAAGGAGGAGGATTTTTTTCATGTCAGGCGCTTTTCCGGATTAAACCGGCCAACTTCTTCGCCGTGGTGACGCAGGTGATGACTTTGGCCGCGAAAATGGAATAACAGCCTTTCCCGTGATCCGTCAGCTCGGTAAGGCGGGCGTCGTCCTTGAGCCTTTTGGAATCCACAACCCGATCCACAAAAATAGATTTGACGTACTTCACGTCTTTAAGGATGGGGATGTACTCCCGGCATACCGCGAGGACCCTCTCCCAGTTGGACTCGACGTAAGAAGTGCGGTAGAGAAGCGGGATGTCCGCTTCGGAAATTTCGCGGACAAGCTGGGATTCTATGACATGCGCCATCAAATATTGGTAGGAATTGGCAATGGGAATTATCGACGGAAACGGCCCGTCCTGAACGGTGACGCCAATCCGCCGCTGCAAAGGAAGCTCCACTACGTCCAGCTCCTGAAGGTTAAATTGAAATTTTTGCCTCCGGAATCCAAACCACCGGCAAAACTGGTTGGTGTGCCCGTAAATAGCGCTCACCACAAAATCAAATTCAAACTCCTGGGGTTTCCTGCCGTCGGCCAAGGCAGTGAGAACTTTCTTCCCGCCCGATTTGAAATGTCCCCCCACTATCGGCGCGTTCAATTTGACTTCGATTCCGCCCGCCTCCTTCATGCGCTTGAGCACCAGCGCCCGCAAACGGCTGATGTCGTAAACGCCTTCCCGCCCCTTCAAACAAAGAGCGATTTTGGAGGGGTCTAAAATTTTCGGATCGGGATCCACTTCCTCGAACTCAAGCCCCATATCCCGGCAAAACTTCAAATAGTCCGATGGAGAGGTCTTGGTGTTTTCCTTCGAGACGCAATAGTAATGGTCAAAATCGAAATCGAGGCAGCCGCCGTAAATCGATTCAAATTCCTTGCGGCTGGAGAGGCACTGGCGGGCGGTTTCCCTGCTCCGCGGATAATGGAAACCGTAGTGGTGGCGGTTATGATTGGCGTAGGTCGCGCCGCGAAGAAGTTCGGGGCCCCTCTCAAAAAGCGTGACCTTGAAATTTTTGGCCAGCTCAATGGCCGCGGAAGTCCCGAATATTCCTCCGCCGATGATCCCGACTCTCAATTTCTTTTTCATGAACAATGACATTTAATTCGCAAAAATGACCTCGCAGCCGCTGTGATTGAATTGCCAGTCGAGCTCTTGCAGATTAAGTTTTCTCATTTCCGCACGGAATTTAATCTGCTTGGAGAAGGGGACATAAAACATGAAAAATCCGCCTCCACCCGCTCCCATAAGTTTCCCGCCCAGGCTTCCCGCTTTTTTCGCCCGCAGATATATCTTGTCGACAAAAGTATTGCTCATTTCAGGATGCATTTCTTTTTTAACCCGCCAATGCTCATCCATCAGAATCCCGAAGGAATCAAAATCTCCTTTCTCCAAAACCTGCCTGGATTCATACCCGATGTCTTTAATCCGCTTCATATTCTCAACTGATTTCTTCTCTCCCTTTTTCAAGGCCTGGTTCTGATGCTTCAATATGACGTTGGCGTCCCGGGAAATGCCGGTGTGGTAAATCAGGAGGGAATTTTGAAGGCGCTTAACGGTTTCCTCATCCATTTTGAGGGGTTCAACCTCGACATGGCCGCTGGTATCAATGTCGAGCGCCACGATTCCGCCCATGGCCGCGATATATTGATCTTGCTTCCCGCAGGCCTTCCCAAGCTCAACCATTTCTATCCGGCAGGCGAGTTCCGCCACATCCTTCCGGGGGACTTCAATTTTGGCCAGAGAATTCAAAAGAGTCAGAACCCCGACGGTAAATGTTCCGGAGGACCCCAGTCCGCTATTTCCGGGAACTTCTGATATGGAATGGATTTCAACGCCGGTTTTAAACCGGTATTTCTCCAGGCTCTTTTTAAAGAGTTCGTGGTGGATTTGCTGAGTCTTATCGCACACTTCAAGCTTTGAGTAACTGAGCCAATATTTTTTGTCGAAAGGACGGAAGGAACCGGTGAGATAGATGAATTTATTAACGGCGGCGGATATAAGATAGCCCCCATACTTTTCATAATAACCGGGCAGATCCGTTCCCCCCCCTCCCAAAGTTATCCTGAGCGGTGCTCTGACAATTCTCATATTTTAAACTCCTTCTCCCAATCGACGGGCGGGGGTTATATCCAGCTGAATCTGTGCGGGGCATATTTAAACACCCCCGCTTTGTATTGTTTCCGGCAGTCAAACCAAAGCCTGATCAAAGCTCCCAATACTCCCAAAATAACCAACAGAGGAAACTTGGGAACAAGGCGCGAATTTTCATCGTGATGATAAAGGACCGGCACTTCCTTTATTTTGGAACCCAGACCCGCTGCCTTCACCAATATTTCGGCGCTTTTGATCCCGTCGTGTTTCGAGGTTAAGAGCGGTAGCACTTTAGCGATGACCTCTTTCTTATAAATTTTAAATCCAACCTGAGGATCCATGACGTCACACTTAAAAAAGAGCTGATACAAACGCGAAAAACCGGCCGATATAAAACGCCTAAAGCCCGATTTTCCCTCTATCGGCGGAAGATCCCCCCTTAAAATCCGGGATCCTGTGACGATATCGTAATCCGACAAAAAAGGCAGAAGCTTTTCGTATTCCCGGGGATGGGTGGCGCAATCGGCTTCCATATTGGCCACCAACGGTTTGGAGGCCACGCGGAAACCGCTCAAAATGGCGTTCATCTGGCCCACGTGTTTTTCCTCCACCAAATGAACCCGTGAATCCTGGCGCATGAAACGCCTGGCGACATCCCTGGTATCGTCGGTGCTCCCGTCATCAACGATGATGATTTCCAAATCATGCGCAACGCTCTTCGACCACTCCAAAACCTGGTTCATCGTTCCGGGAAGTCGGTCGGTTTCATTGTAAGCCGGGATAATAACAGAAAAGGCGGTCATGGAAGAGGTGATGATAGTAAGGAATGGAGGACTGATCCAAGAGAGGATTCCGAAAAAAAATTAGGCTCGGTTATATTTTCGATACCACGTGTTGAGGAGTTTGGCGAGGTACCAAAATTTGTCCCCGGTTCGAACTTTGAGTTCCGCGGGGGATTTCCCGTCCTCCCAATGTTCAAGCCACCGTATTATTCGATGGCCGGCACCGACAATTTTTACAGCAATCAAACCGCCGGCAAATAGAGCCGCTAGAAATATCAAAAAACAACGAAAAGAAAACGAAAGCAAGAAAGCTCCTAAATCATTATCAAGGCTTTCCATAACCTGGACATTTAATTGGACGGCGAATAAATTCCTGTCGACAAAGGAAAATACCATCCAACCGATAAGAGATGAAATAACCAAAAAGGTGAAAAATATAAACCGGCTTTTCCGATTGGAAATAAAATTATGGAAAAAAAACCTTTGCGTCATATGATTAAACCTTCCGCACTCCCTCCATTTTCTCCCGGATTTCGTTCAAAAGACTTGTCATTTCTCGAAGCTCATCTTTGGGTCTAACCAGCAAAGGTGGAGGGGTCTGCCCCCGAAGCAGTTTTTCCAACCAAATTTCGATTCGGTTCAATGGCCCCGTTAACTTAAAAGAAAAATAAAGGCCGAATAAGGCCAGGCATCCGCTTAATATCCCCGCCACAAACCCAAGGATCGCAAAAAGTTCACGGGCTTTCGAAAATAGAAATTGCTTTTGATCGGGAGTTACATAAGGAATATGCGAAACATATATCAGGGTTCCAATTCCAGTGCCCCCCACCAGAACCAAAACCAAAAGAAGGCCGACAACAAGGGAAACTATGAATGAGATTTGAAAGGAGGGATGAACAAAATACCGCCGCCGCATGAAACGAAGTATACCTACCCCGGAGAAGCCAAACAACGGATTTTTAGACCGGCGGGGATTTTTCCTCAACGTGATGGCGAATGTCACGTCCTTGGACCATGAAAATGACATCTTCAGCGATATTCGTGGCGTGGTCGGCGATGCGCTCCAGGTTTCTTGATATCAAAATCAGCCCCAAGGCCCTTTGCACGGTGGAGGAATCCGCCTGCATGAGCTGCATCAATTCGTTGAAAGCCTCTCTTTTCATTTTGTCTTCCTCCGCATCTTGCGTCAAAACCGATTGAGCGAGTTCAACGTCTTTATTGACGAAGGCGTCCAAACTGTCTTTAACCATCTTTTTCGCGAATTCCGCCATGCGGGGAATGTCGAAGAACCTCCGTTCAAGCGGAGGGTTTTGCAGAAAAAATCTCGAGGTCTGGGTTATATTGACCCCTTGATCGGCAATGCGCTCCAGGTCCGAGTTAATTTTGCTGGCGGCCATGACAAACCGCAAATCATCCGCCGCCGGCTGGAACAAGGCGAGAATCTTCAGGCACCGATCGTCCACTTCGATATGCAATTCATTGACTTCTTTTTCCTTGGCAAAAACATCGTCGCAATACCGGTCGGTCCGGTCCATCAGCCCTTTGACGGCCAGATGAATCATCTCCTCCGCCAAACTCCCCATATGGAGAAGGCGATTCTTTAACTCTTCCTCGTTCTCCTCAAAATGCCTGTGCATTGTTCCTCCTCAATCAACCGAACCGGCCGGTGATGTAATCATGTGTCCGGTGGTCCCGAGGATTGGTGAATATTTTATCGGTTATTCCGAATTCAACCAACTCGCCCATCAACATAAATCCGGTGGTGTCCGAAACCCGCGCCGCCTGCTGCATATTATGGGTGACGATGACGATGGCCAGATCCCGTTTAAGTTCAAAGAGAAGCTCCTCGATGCGCGCGGTGGCGATGGGATCAAGCGCCGAGCACGGTTCATCCAATAGCAACACTTTGGGTTTGACCGCCAGAGCTCTGGCGATGCAAAGCCGCTGTTGCTGTCCGCCGGACAAATTGAGAGCCGACTCGTTAAGTTTGTCTTTGACCTCGTCCCACAAGGCCGCCTGGCGGAGAGTAAATTCAACCGTTTCCAGAAGTTCCGACTTGTTTCTAACCCCCTGCAGAATTAAGCCTGAAGCGACGTTTTTGAATATCGTCATCGTGGGAAAGGGATTGGGCCGTTGAAAAACCATCCCCACCTGCTGGCGGAGGATGACGGGGTCCATCTCGAACACATTTTTGCCTTCCAAAAGTATTTTCCCTTCGTAGGTCGCTCCCGCGTACACCTCGTGCATCCGGTTCAGGCAGCGGATCAAGGTTGATTTGCCGCAACCGGACGGCCCGATGATGGCCGTGATGTGCTTTTCAAACATATTCATATTGATATTGTGCAGGACGTTCCCTCTGCCGTAACCCGCACTCAAGCCTTGTACCTGGATGGAAATTATCTTGATAAGTTGTTCCACGATATTGTGGGTTTCGGTTCGTTGTTCCATAACCGATTGCATCTCACTCTTTACCTTTTTGTCTCATCAGGAGCCTCGCCGTGATGTTCCCTATGAGGACCCCCGCCACCAAAATCAAAGCGGCAGCCCAAGCCTGTTTGTGCCAGTCTTCATAAGGCGCAATGGCATAGGTGAAAATCGTCAGGGGAAGCGAGGCGATCGGGTGAAACCAGCCGTCGTCCCAGTAACGGTTTCCGAAGGCCGTGAAAAGAAGGGGAGCCGTTTCCCCGGCTATCCTGGAGATGGCGAGGATGGAGCCGGTCAGAATTCCGCGCGTCGCCGTCGGCAAAACCACTCGGAGTATCACTTTCCACTGCGGAATTCCCAGGGCCAATCCGGCCTCCCGAATACTGCCCGGGACCACACGAATGAACTCTTCGGAATTTCTTAGGACCAATGGAATCATGATGATGGCCAGGGCGACACTCCCCGCCAGGGCGCTGAACTGTCTCATGGGGAGCACCACCAGAGCATAGGCGAAAATTCCCACCACGATAGAGGGCACGCCGTTTATGACGTCGGCGCAATACCGGATGATGAAACCGGTGCGGTTATTCCCGAACTCAGCCAGATAAACCGCCCCCAAAACGCCGACGGGAATTCCGATAACGCTCGCCAAACCCACAATTTTAAATGAACCGACGATCGAATTCGCGATTCCCCCTCCCGTTTCGCCCACCGGTTTGGGCAGCTGGGTGAGAAAATCCCAGGAAAGGGAGGAGATGCCGCGGAACCCGATATATCCCAAAATTAAAAAGAGGACTGACAAAGTGACAAAGGTAAAAAAACCGGTCAGGGCGAACATGAAATTGTTGGTGAACATCCTTCTTCTTAACAGAGAGCCAGTCATTTTTTTCCGCCCTTCACGGCCACCTGATAAATCATTAACCGGGCCAGGCCGTTGACGACGATGGTGATGCAAAAAAGAACGAGAGCGATGGCGATGAGCGAATGAACGTGCAAATCGGAAGTGGCCTCGGCAAATTCGTTCGCCAAAACCGCCGACATGGAATAGGAGGGATCAAAAAGAGAGAGCGAAATTTTGGGGGTGTTTCCGATCACCATTGTCACCGCCATGGTTTCACCGAGCGCACGACCGAGGGCGAGAAACACTGCCCCCAAAATAGCGGAGCGGGAAAACGGGTAAATAACCAGTCGGACGGTTTCCCAATGCGTGGCTCCGAGGGCCAGGGCTCCCTCTTTCAGGGAACGTGGGACGGAAAGAAGCACGTCCCGGGAAATCGTCGTAATGTAGGGGAGAATCATGATGGATAGGATGAGCCCCGCGGTCAGCAATCCCACCCCGTAGGGTGTACCCCGGAAAAAAGGGAGAAATCCCAAATACTTGATGAGGGTGGGCTCAAACCATTTAACCGTCGGAACAAGGATAAAAATTCCCATCAAACCGAGGATGACGCTGGGAATGGCCGCTAAAAGTTCGATTAGAAAGGTGAGGGCGTCGGAGATCTTCCGCGGAGCCAATTCGGCCAAAAAAAGAGCCGAGCCAAGGCCTAGCGGAATCGCAATGGCCATGGCAATGGCTGATGAAACCAACGTCCCATAAATAAAAGGCAGCGCCCCAAACACTTCGGCGACGGGGTCCCATTGCCGCATCCAAATAAACGAAAGGCCGAAGGTTTTCCAGGCGAGGCGCGAATTTTTGGACAATTCCCAAAACATCGCCCCAGCAAGCAAAACAACCGCTCCTCCGAATCCCATCATGAGATAACGGAAAAAACGGTCCCCGGCCCGCTCCCGAAGGTTGCTCATCCTTAAGGGGGATAGAGCTGGGGGGGCCGGGGGTAGATCATTTTTATTCGGAACTTTCTCCTGTGTTAATTCCATCAGCGTATTTTTTGGACAGCTCCTTTCACCATTTCCTCGACGTTGGGCGGAAGCGGCGCGTAACCCAGCCCGGGTGCCATTTTCTCTCCGTCTTCCAGCATCCAACCCAAAAAGTCCTTCAGAACTGCTCCGGTTTTCCCGGCGTTCTTCTCATAAACCAAAAACCACGTGAATGTGGAAATGGGATATGAATTTTCCCCTGGAGCGTTAACTATCGAGACGCGAAAGTCCGGGGGCATTTTCGCGCTCGCCGCGGCGGCGCTCACGCTTTCAAGATTCGCGAGAACCGCTTTCCCGGCCCGATTCTTGACGGCACCAAAGGCCAGGTGGTTTGATTGGGCGTAAATAAGTTCCACGTAACCCAACGCTCCCTCATTCTGTTTAACCAAGCCCGCCACCCCTTCGTTCCCTTTTCCGCCAAGGCCCGCCGGCCAGTTGACCGATTTTCCGGTCCCGACCGTCTTTTTCCACTCCGGGTTCACGGCGCTTAAGTAATCGGTGAAGCAATAAGTGGTTCCGGAACCATCGGCGCGATGGACGACCACGATGGGCTTGGCCGGAAGCTTGGCCTCCGGGTTAAGGCTTTGTATTGCCGGATCGTCCCAGCTTTTTATTTTGCCCAGGAAAATTCCGGCCAAGGTATTCCCGTCAAAAGTAAGGTTGCTGACTCCCGGCAGGTTAAAGGCGGGGACCACGCCTCCAAGAACCGTGGGGATGTGAAGAAACTTTCCATCCACCGCAAACATTTCCTTATCAGACATGGGACCATCGGTCGCTCCGAAATCTACGGTCCTGGCCGTGAATTGCTTAATTCCGCCGCCTGAACCGATGGATTGATAATTGATTTTGATGTCGGGATGATTCTTGTGGTATTCATCGAACCACTTGCTGTAAATTGGAAACGGGAAAGTCGCTCCCGCGCCATTCAAGGTGGTTTCGGCTTTGGCCTGGGCCTGAAGACCAAGGCTGAAAGCAACGATTGAAACTGCGATCCAATATTTTAATTTCATTTTTTTCTCCTCTTTCAATAAACAACTCCGCGCCATTAGAATTTCACGACCGTATCCAACTGAACCCGGTTGATGGAGCCGTTTCCGGTGGTGGCGCTGGCGCCGGCGTGCCGATCAATCGGTTTGGTCTGGAAGTATTTGGCCTGAAACAGAAGCCAATCGACGGGAGCGTAAGCCACCCACACGATGTGGCCTTTGCGGTTGGTCCCGCCGTCCCCGAAGTCTGAATCGGCCCAGTTGGCAATGGTGCTGTCGGTTTGGAGGTATTTATTGAAGTAGGCCACTTCCCAGGTATTCGCGTCTTTGGCTTTTCCCAAGATGGCGCCCATCTGGTAGCCTTTGTTTTGTTTCTCCTTGTTCAATCCCGCAGCGTCGGCAATTTCCTTCGCGCCGTGATTTTCGAGGAAAGTCCCCTGCAGGGATAGGGGAATTTTCCCAACCCAGCCGGACAGCTCGGCCGTCAACTCCGTCACGTAAAACGGATCGATGATGGCGCCGTTCGAATCCCGACGGTTTCCCTCCTGCTGTTTGGGGTTGGGAGCGGAAGGATAGGTGGCGACTTTATCGAGTTGGGTCACGGTTGATCTATTAATGTTATACCAGTCATGATAGGCGAAGCCCAATTTCAACCGGCTGTCCATGGGGAGCTTGGTTTCCACCCCGATTTGTTCGGAAAACAGATAAACATCGTGAGGCGTCGTGGTCTGACTGATCGGCGACTGAAGGGCATTCAAAAAGATATTGGTGTCACCCAATAAATAATTGAAGTTCTGGCCTGCGCCTTCGGGGTTTATGTCGGCATCCACCCAGGCATCGCTGGAATACTGCGTCCAAAGCGGGTTGGCCATTTTGCCACCGTATAGTTTAATCATCGGATTGGCGACCCATTCCACATATGCGCGGTCGATCCAAAATTGCTTTTGGGTCGCCTCGTTTCCAAAAGTCTGATTGGTGGAAGTTTGCTCCGACGTCCCCGAAGCGAACCGCGTATGGACGTAGAAATTGCTCGGCAACGTCAAATCCAGCGCCAGGCGCAACCTTTCCCGGAAAACGGGCGTGTCCGGTTTGCCCGCTTTGGAATCTCCCCTGAATATTTTGTCGTCATAGCGAAGCCGGAAGTCTCCGCTCACCTTTAATTCTTTAATGGCATTGCCAAATTTTAGGTCGGTGTCGGCGTAGGCCGTGGCACCGATTCCCGACATTCCTATTATTAATAGGAGGGCCAGGAAATAACTCCCATTCGAACTTGAATCACTCATGATTTTGATCTCCTTTATTGGTTTTTAATTTTCAACAGCTAAATTGTATGGGAACGGGCGGGGAATAACCATTGTGAGAATGTAAAAGGTGTTTGACACTGGTGTGACAAAGACTACGGCCTGACTGCCGAATTCCTTTGCTACTCACGCACGGAATTCGGCAGTTAGGCCGTAACCGTTATTTAATAGGAAGGGTAAAGGAGAAGGTAGAACCTTTATTTAATTTGCTTTCGACCGCGACCGTTCCGCCGTGGGACTCAACGATGTGTTTGACAATGGAAAGGCCAAGGCCCGTTCCGCCCAATTCTCTGGATCGGGCTTTATCCACCCGGTAGAACCGTTCGAAAATTCTAGGCAGGTCGGAAGGAGGAATTCCCATTCCGGAATCTTCGACAAAAATTTTAACGGTATCCGCTGATTTTTCGGCAAAAACGGCGACGTCTCCTTTCTCATTATTAAACTTGATAGCATTGTCAATCAGATTTATGAATACCCCTTTGATTTGACTTCGATCAGCCATAACTTGAGGAATCCCCTTGAACGGTTTAACTTCGATTCTGACCTGATTTTTCCGCGCCAGCGGCTGCAAGTGGCCCGCGACTTCCTTCGCCACCTCTTCCAAATCCACCGTTTCCAATTTCTTCGCCCTTTGCCCCGATTCAATCGAGGAAAGTTCCAGAAGATCGTCGACTATCTTGCTCATTCGATCGGCCTGCCGCTCGATCGCCCCGACAAAATCTTTCCTGTTTTTTTTGTCCGCCATTCCGCCCGACGCCAAAGTTTCGGCGTATCCTTTTATGGAAGCAAGCGGCGTCCTTAGCTCATGAGACACGTTCGCCACAAAATCCCGGCGCACTTGATCCACCTTTCTCAGAGGAGTTATGTCGTGCAAAACAAGCAATACGCCCTCGCATTTCTCGTTTTTAATCAGGGGATAGCCGTGGGCTTCAAAAACCCTGGGTTCGGGGTCCCAAACCTGGATTTCCTCACTCCGCTCCTCTCCCCCGGCCAGAACCGACCGAATTAATTCTTCCAGTTGGGATTGGCGCAAAACTTCCAAAAATAATCGCCCTTTCACATCCTCCGGTTTGACTTTAAACACACGGGAAAAGGAGGGGTTGATGACAAAAACCCGCCCATCTTTGTCACAGGCGATGACCGCCTCAACCATGCTGGCCAGTACCGCTGAAAGTTGAACTTTTTCCTGGGTCAACTCATTAATCGTCCCGTGGATTTTTCCGGCCAATAAATTCAACGACTCTCCAAGCTCCCGATGTTCGTCCCGGGGAAGTTCCCGGAGGCGCACTTCATAATCACCTCCGGCCATCCGCCGGGCTAAATCGCTCATTTTTCTGACCGGCTTGCCGATAGTTCGGGAAACCCAAAAAGAAATCGCCAATCCAATGACCACCAAAACCATGGAAATCAATAGGATGGAGGAACGAACCTGGGCAAATTGCTCATTCACTTTATTCAAGGGAAGCGCAATCCGAATTACTCCGCCCATTCCACCCCCTCGGTATACCGGTATGGCGGAATACAAAAATTCCTCTTTCACAGTTTGGCTAAATCTGACGCTCGACCCTTGCGCCCCCCTCAAAGCCGCTCTAACCTCCGGGCGATCTTTATGATTTTCCACGTTCTTAAGGCCTTGAAGCTTAACGTCCGAATCACCCAAAACGATTCCGTCTTTACTGATGAAGGTGACTCGTGCGCCGGAAATATTGGAGAAGTGATTCGCCAACTCTTCCAAAACATTTTCAAAATGGGCGTCGAAAAAGGCGGGATCAACCTGGGAAGCGATAAGTTTGGCCTGAATGTACTGCTGGGATTCCAATTCCTGAACAAATTGTTTTTTCTGAGATCGGACTAAAAGAACATCCAAAAGAACCATGGGAAGGATGACAAAAAGGGCAAAAATAAAAACCAGTCGGCGGGACAGGCGGCTAAAAAACCACTTCACCATTTGAATTATCCTCTAATCCAATTTAATCCGGTAACCGATATTTTTTACAGTGACGATGCGGCTGGAATCACGGCCCAATTTATCCCTCAACCGGGATACATGCTGGTCGACGGTTCTGGTATCAATTTCCAAGGAGTCTCCGTATCCCCAGACTTGTTCAAGGATCTTTTCCCGGGAAAGAACCTTGCCGTCGGCTTCAACAAGGCATTTTAACAGCTCAAATTCTTTGGAATTCAAATTAACGGGTTTCTCAGCGTTTCTGATCTCATACCGCTCAAAATCCACCCTTAGATCGCCGATACGCTTTTCCGCCCGCACTTCCGACGGGGAAGCCGCCCGCCTTAAAATCGTTTTGACGCGGGTGACGACTTCTCGAACGCTGAACGGTTTGGTGACATAATCATCGGCGCCGAGTTCCAACCCTAAGACTTTGTCGACTTCCTCTTTTTTTGCGGTCAGGACAAGAATGGGGGTGTTAAATTCCCGGCGGGCGAGTTTCAAAAACTCAAAGCCATCCACTTTGGGGAGCATGATATCTAAGATAACGAGATCTGGCCTTTCCTGGCGAAGAAGCTTAAGACCCGCTTCGCCATCCGGGGCGCTCAAGACTTTGAACCCCTCTTTTTCCAAATTGTACTTGAGAAGTTTAACGAGGTCTTTTTCATCCTCGACGATTAGGATGTTCTTTGCCATCTAACTCTTTAAGCGAGGGATTTGTTTTCGAATTTTCGCCGGTCGGCGATGGACTTCATTTCGTGCAGGAACAGTGAATTGTTGCTCACCACCCGGTCAAAATCACTCGTGAACAAAGCAAATAATTTGGAAGGTTCTATTGCCTGGACAGTGGCCGAGCGCCGTTTTCTGTCCAAAAGCGCCATTTCTCCGAAAAAATCCCCCGCTTTCAGTTCAGCCAGTGTCCTTGAACCAAAAAACCAGGTTTTCTTCCTCACAGTTAATAGGCCCTCATAGACAACGAAGAGGGCGTCGGCGGGGCCGCCTTGCTTGAAAACCGTTTCCCCCGCCTCGAAGGAAAACAATTTGATGTAGCTCAAAATCCTTTCCATTTCCGCCACGCTCAAGGTGGCGAAAAACTCCACCTTGATCAAAGAATAACTGAGCGCCCGGTATTCCGACTCGGCCAGGGGGAGTTCTTTCATTTCGCCGCTGACTCGAGAGCCTCGAAGGCTTCGGGGGTACCAATCTCTTTCAAAGTTTTTCGAACATCTTCCCTGACCCGGTCGTGTTTTGTTTTAAGTTCCTTTTTTAACGCCGGTACGGCCGGGGGCCCAATTTTCACAAGCGCCAGTCGGGACTGGTTTTGGACGATGTCCTTTTCGCTATAAAGAGATTGAATTAAGGCGGTCACGGCGGATTTCGCGGCAGGCCCGATATCCCCGAGAGCCTTGGCGGCCTTCCACTGAATTCGCCAAGTATCTTTTTTCAGCAATTTCTCCAAAGCCGGAGGGCTTTTTTCCGCTGAGGGGCCCAGGGCGCCGAGTGCGTCTATTGTTTCGGAACGAATGCCTTCGTCCCCGTCATTGAGAAGAGGCAGAAGTGCCGTTTCAATTTGACCAGGGGGAATGGCGATCTTCCCGAGGCTCCGTATGGTATTTATCCTGACGGGAAAGCTCGGGTCTTTGAGCAGCGGGATGAGATAAGAAACAACCGAGCTGGCCTGCGGGCCTTTCTTTCCTAGCTCTTCGGCGGTCAGGGATCGCGCCTTATAATCGGGATCAGTCAACCCTTGGGCCAAAACAGGTATGGCCTCAGGCCCTAGCCGGCCCAAGGCTTCAAATAGATAAACGTGATTGACCGGTTCTTTCTTCTCTAGGGAGGAATTAATTTTTTCAATCAGCTTCTTTTTCGCCGCGGAATCCATCTCATAAATATGGGCCAAAGCTCCCTGGCGCACCGCCGGTTGGTTAGATAACAAATCCCGGAAAACATCCCCTGCCCAGAGGGGAGAAACTGCCAGGGAAAGCATTACCGCTAGGGTCCACGGAAACTTTTTCACGGCTTGATCACACCAAAGAAACAGGTTGAATACAAGCTTCGGTGTCGTTTTGGGCGGAGTTGACCACAGTGGAAACAGGATAAAAATCGATTTTCTCCGACGGATAAGGTTTAAGCAAGGGTTGCAGATTTACCGGATTCCAAACGTTTGGATCTATCCATGTCTCCTCGTCCTTTTCCTCAAGGATAACGGGCATGCGCTCATGAACAGTCTTTAAAGCCTCGGTGGCCCGGGTGGTGATAATCGTAAAACTCATAACCTCTTTTCCCCCGGGATCTTTCCAAATATCCCAGAGGCCTGCGAAAGCGAAAGGCTCGCGCGTTTTCAAGACGACCCTCAGGGGTGTCTTGGTCTTCTTCCCCTCCTCCGATTTCCACTCATAAAAACCATCCGCGAGGACCAAGCAGCGCCGGTCCGTGAAAGGTTTTCGAAAACTCGGCTTCTCCAGGAGAGTTTCGGCGCGGGCGTTAATCATCCGGTAGCCGATGGCGGGATCCTTCGCCCAAGAGGGAATCAAACCCCACCTCATGAGGTGCGCTTTCCGTTCATCCAGGTTGACCACCGCAAGAGCGTCCTGCCCGGGAGCCAAATTGTAGCGCGCATTCCACGGTACGCCGGACTCCAGAAACTTAAACCGTTTCGAAAGCACCGACAACCTGACAACTTCAGTAAACCGTCCGCACATATCAAAACCCCATCATTATTTTAGATGAATTTTACCGGAATGTTCAGGCAGCAATGATCGCAGAACTTTCAAGTTTTTCAAATCCGACTTGGGAGCGGGATCCTTCGGGGTTTCCAAAATCAGAATGCGATCGGAGAATTGCGGCCAGCTGAAAAGCGCTTTGAACCCCTTCAAACCGACAACCCCCTTCCCGATATGCTCGTGCCGGTCACGGTGATCCCCAATTTCGCCTTTGGAATCGTTCACGTGGAAAACGCGAATATTATCTAAGCCCACTGACTTCTCAAATTCATCCAAAGTGTTCTTAACCGCATCGGTGGAACTTAAATCATAACCGGCGCCGGACGCGTGGCAGGTGTCAAAGCAAATGCCAATTCGATTCCTTTGATCAATTCCCCCCAAAATGGCCGCAAGTTCCTCGAAGGTGGAGCCGACCCTCCTTCCTCCGCCCGCCATATTTTCAATCAACACGACGGACTTCCCGCTGACCGCCTCCAAGCCCCGATTGATCGCTTCGATTAAATTTCCAAGACCATCTTCAGGAGAGGAGCCCGGCGAAAAGGAGCCCGGATGAATGACGAGATATTCCGCCCCCAGTTTCTCGCAGCGCTTTAAATCTTCCCGAAGCCACCCGACCGATTTTTTATAAAGGAGGGGATTGGAGGTGCAAAGATTGGGGAGATAGGGAGAATGGACCACCAAAGGATCGAGTTTCAATTCCCGGCGCCTTATTCGAAATTCCTCGAATTCGGAATCCAAATAAACTCGGGCTTGCCAGCCGCGCGGACTTTGGGTGAAGATCTGGAGAGTGTCGCATCCCAGCGCGTGGGCTTCCTCCAGCGCCCCCACAAAACCTTTCCGAATCGAACAATGCACGCCGACTCTCATATTAGGTGCCGTTGTTCACAGTTCACACTTTTTATCCCCAATCCTAACCCGCCGAAAGCCTCTGCCCAAAGTGTGAACTGTGAACAACGGCACCTAGCGTTAACACCGAGGCTGGCCCCCCGTTCCCTAGATCTATTTCGCCACGGCCAATTTTTCGTCGATAACGACTTTTAAATCCTCAAAGTTTTTGAAGCCTCGTTTCAGGCGGCCATTGATGAAAAATGTCGGCGTGGAACTGACGCCCGCTTTGGTCCCTTCCAGTTTATCCGCTTTTACTTTCTCGAGGGTCTCTTTGTTTTCGAAACACTTATTAAATTTGGACATGTCCAAATTTAAACTCTCGGCATACCCCGTAACCACCGGCCGAAAATTCTGGGCGTTAACTGTGTCGGTGCTGAATAAAAGGTCGGCCATTTTCAAATAACCGTCCTCCCGCTGAAGGCTCGCGCACTCCGCGGCCACCGCCCCCGCCTCCGACCACTCCTGCTGATCCAGGGGATAATTCTTTAGGACCAAACGAACCTGATCCTTGGTATAGTCCTTGTATAGTTCCTTATCCATCGCGAAATGGGCGTCCCGGCAATGGGGACATTGAAAATTAAAGAATTCCACTATGGTAACGGGGGCCTTGGCCGAACCCTTCGCGTGAACTCCTTCCAAATTTATATTGTCCCAGCGCACCTTATCCGGTTCCTTCGTGGCGTCAACCGGCTCGCCCCAAAAGTAAAATTTCTCATCGGGCGTAACATATATGAAATACGGATTTTTCCGGATAGTCACCGTCGCCACCATTAAATTCCCATACTTGGAGGGGGCTGGTTCTCCAACGGAGACCCCGTCTCTTGAATCGAGATTCCAAAATTCTTTGACGTTCTCCGAAAATTGTTTCTGGTCAAACGCCTGAGCCTGGGAAAGCGCCAGGAACAAACCAGCCAAGGCAAAAACGAACTTTTTCATCATAATCTCCTTTTCTCTTGCAACCTCGGGGGGTTACCAACCAACCTTGCGAATCCAATTTTGACAGGTAGTATATCCAAATTTTGCCCGTTTTATAGGCCTGCTTTTTATATCCCTCAAAATTAAACGAGTAAGGCCGACGGTGTAAACCGCATCTTCGGATTTTTTTAACCCGAACTTAAGGAAATCTTAATCCCCCTTCCGTTACAGTATCGTTACAAACCTAACCAGGCCGGTTGTAACCAAGCGGTAACAACCGAATTAAATTTGAGTGGAGGACGGAGTGAAAAAAGCCTGGGTCGCGACGAGCCTGCTTCCAATCCTAGCCGTTTTCTTCGTCCCCCCCAATTTCGCAGACTCGGGCAATGGCCTGAGCGGCGGCATCAATCTTCTCAACGATCCCAGCGCCCGCGCCATGGCCCTCGCCGGCGCCATCGGAGCCTCCGCCGATGATGTGTCCGCCTTCGCCTACAATCCCGCCTCCCTTTCCTCCCTCAACCGCGGCCAGGCCACCCTCCTCCATGACAGCGGCATCTTCGGCGATACATACAACCAACTCTTGATTGGAACTCCCGTGCCGAAGGGCGGCATGGGGTGCTCGGTCGCCTACTACCAGGGCGGCCAATTCGACTATGCCGACGGCGTCGTAAGAAAAGATGTGACGGCCCAAAAGGATTTGATTGTTTCTCTGGGATATGGACGCCAAATCGGGAGCTTTGAAGCCGGCGTGACGGGAAAGTACCTCTCCTCCGAACTCGTGGAAACTTACAAGGCGGACGCCTACGCTTTCGACTTCGGAATGGTCTCACCCCTCACGCCCCAGCTGCGCCTGGGGGCCTCTCTTCAAAACATCGGGACCGAACTCAAATACATCAGTGACGGAGATCCCCTTCCCAGAACCGCCCGGCTGAGCCTCTCCTATTTATTATGGGTGAAAAAACAGGCGCTTAACCTATTGCTGGACGCGCCCTACCGGATGAACGAGCACCGCTTGGACAAATCCGTCGGCCTGGAAACCGCGGTGGGGCCGATGGCATTAAGGATGGGCTACCGCTCCGGCATCGATTTCGGCGAGGTCACCGCGGGATTGGGCCTCACGTTCGGCCAGGCGTCCCTCGACTACGCTTTCGGGATGGTGGAAGACCTAGGCTCCAAGCATCGGATCAGCGTTTCCTTGAGGTTCGGCGCGAAAAGAGAAGAGGAGAAAAATCCTCTCACCGCGATGTTCCGGAACAAAGCCAAGAACCAACCCTATGTGATCAAACCCGATGACTCGCTCGTCAAGATTTCCCTGCGGATGTACGGCGATCTCGGGTGGGCAAGAAGAATCTATCAGAAAAACCTGGGCGTTCTGAAGAGCGAGACAAATCTGCCGGCCGGCCAGAGGATTAAATTGCCATGAAACGTTATTCGGTAAAACAAACCCTCATAAATACCTTGGCGATTATGACTGTAATTCTATCGGCGTCATTTGTCCCTGTCATGGCGGCCAGGGTCATAACCATCAAAGCGAGTCCGGCTGAATTGTTCCCAGGCTCAGGCGTTTCACGTTTCGCGTCCTTTAACGCTCAGGCGGGATGTATCGTAGATCCCGATTACACTACATGGGGGAATTCAACCCCCTTTCTCGATGACAACAACGATCATAATAACGACTGGTTGAATCAAACCACCAATCCCGGCGTTTGGAGTTTCAGCCGAAGTGAATCGCAATGCAAAATTTATAACGTTTCTTTCCAAGGGCGTTGCCGGGGAACAATTGTAAATAATGTGCCCGTGCCCGGTGAACCAGTGGCTGGAGAAATCACTTACACCGTTCATTCAGATTTGAGCACCAACCAACCGCCCGTGGTCTTCGCCGGAAACGATCGCTTCATTCCCAATATCAGTCAACAAAACAGCGTCACTTTTTCGGAAGCGTCGGTCACCGACGACGGCCAACCGTGCGTCTCCACCATAAAAATTTGGTGGACTTACGATGGGCCGGGGACCGTGACGTTCAACCCCTCCAACGTGGCCCACACCACGGCCCAATTTTCTCAACCGGGAATTTACCATCTCCATTTACATGCCCAGGATTACACGAACGCACCCGTCGTCCAAGACGATGTCCAAGTCGTTATCAACAAACCTCCGGTTGTCGACGCCGGCCCCGACCAACAAGTCAACCTCACTTTTATAGTGACCAGATCGGGATCGGCGAATTTCACATTGAACGGTTCGGTGACGGATGACGGCTACCCCCAACCTCCCCAGTTGACGATGAGTTGGAGCACCATAGCGGCCCCTGCAGGCAGTCGGGTTGACTTCGGCGGGTCCGCAACTCTGGCCCATGCCCACGTGAACGTGGACCAAGCCGGGGAATATGTGTTCCGGCTCACGGCGTCAGACGGCGTTCTGACGGCCTCATCAGATACCGTCGTGTTTGTCCACAGCCCGCCCCAGGTCGAAGCGGGGCCGGATCACCGGATAACTTCCAATAATGACTTGGTTACTTTCACCGACGCGAGTGTCAGTGCCGGTGGGCCGGTGAATGTGACGTGGAATGTCTTTCAGAAACCGCCAATCGGCAACGTTATCTTCACGGACCAGCACGCCGTGAACACCAGCGCCCGGTTCACCTGGCCGGGAAGTTACCTTCTCACCCTCCAAGCTATAGATGGAGCCAATGCCGTCGGCAGCGATACCACCAGCGTGTACCTCGACGTCTGCGCCCGGATTGGCAGTGATGTCGCGATTGACGCCAGCGCCTCCGCCGGACAAACGCTGGTGCGGGCGTCCAATGGAAAACGAGTGGCCGTTTATGCGAAAAACGCGGGAGGGTCCAATAAAAAACAAATCTTCTTCGTTGGCTCAACAACTTACGACGACGGGCGGGACTGGCCGGACTCTCAGCTTATTTCAGCGGCGGCGGGAATGGATCAATTTGATCAGGCCGCGCCGGCCATCGCCATTGATAAAAATGATCACGTTCAAGTCGTATGGAAAGGGAAAGCAACCGGTTATAACGAGGATCAAATTTGGTGGGCGGAAGTTTACCCGGACATTTTTGATCCGCGGGGCCGATGGTTGGTATCCGCCCCGGTCCGTCTCTCCACCGCGACGGGAATGGATTCCATCCCTCAAGGGGCTCCATCGGTTGCGGTCGATTACGCTAACCGGGTCCATGTTTCGTGGAGCGCCCCCGTATCGCCGGGAAGTTCCCAAAGCCAGATTTGGTACACCCGCCTGGACAGGAATGACGGATGGCCCCCCCTTCCCCTGCAAGTCGTGACGCCCAACTTTGAACTGGCGTCCCCCTCAAAAATGGTTGTCGACTGGTTCAGCAATGCCCAATTTATTTTCAGCGGAAAGAGTGTGTCCGACACTCACAATCAGATCTACCACACTTCACCCTATCCCCCAGGCTGGTTCGGCCAATTTGTCAACTGGCAAACCGACCTGATCTCGAAGGCGCCGGGGATGGAAGGTTACGACCAAACAAATCCCGACATCGCCTTTGGATTGAATACCCCCAACCATCCTGGTCTTGGGCCCTATATTCGCCCTGTCTATGCATGGGTGGGGCAAAGCGCCGGGAACGACCGGGGCATCTGGGCCGGCACCTACTGGAGCGATGGTGACTTGTACCCGACCTTGGAGAAGATTTCGGGGAATCCATCGACGGATCCGGAGATGCTGGACCGCGAACCCGCCATTGTGCTGAACAGGGCAGGAAGTTTAGCCTTGCCCATTAATGAAGCTTATTTTATCTGGCGTCGGGGGAAAGAGGCCATCGATCCAACCAAGCCGGACCAATATTTCTCCCGACACTACCATACGGACGGCGGAGATCCGTTGGACCCTGTGCCGGGATGGAAAGATATCCAGCCCCTTGATCTTTGTCAATGGAACGCCCGCCATTTGGATCCCAGGGGAGCTTACTTCCATAATCACGGCGGCCCTCAAGACTGGGTATACACCTACACCGACCCTTCCACCGGCATAAACGAATTATGGTACAGAAGCTATTATCCGTGGACAGGGTTGGACGCCACCGAACACCAAAACATCGACCCCTCTGTGGAGGCCGGGCCCGACCAATACGTCAATTACAACTATCAAGGGGGTCTGACCACCATCAATTTGGCGGGCTTCGCCATCGATGATGGGGGCCCCTACCTCTTAAGAACTTTTTGGGAGGTCCTGGACAAACCAGCGAACGCTACGGTGGCCCTCGCCAATCCCTGGGCGGCAATCACTACGGCGACTTTATCTCAGCCAGGACTTTATCGATTCCGGCTATTTGCCTCTGACCAATTGCAATTCGCTTACTCTTTCGCCGACAGGGTAGTCGTTCGCGTCAACCAGATGCCACAGGTCGAGGCGGGTGCGAACCAAGTGGTTGAATTTCTTTCCACCGCGACCAGCGCCACCGCCAATCTCGATGCAACCGTCTCAGATGACGGCTGGCCGGACCCGCCGGCCCATGTTGAGGTCACCTGGACCGTCGACAGTGGACCTGCCGGGGCCAACGTGAATTTTGGCGACAGCCATGCCGTCGACACCACGGCCACCTTCTCGCAACCGGGCACATACATTCTAAGACTCACCGCCGATGACCACGCCTTCCAAAATTCCGACACGGTGACCCTCGCGGCCACCCACCGGCCCGTGCCCCAGGATCAAACGGTGACGACGAATGAGGATACGGCTGTCGATATCACTCTCCAGGCGATCACCGAATCAACCGAAACCCTGACGTTCACGATCGATACGCCGCCGCAACACGGAACCTTGACGGTGAAATCGAATAAAGTTTTGACCTATGCGCCCAACCTCAATTACCACGGGACGGACGAATTCACTTTCACGGCCAACGTCGGAAATCTGCATAGCAGCAATGCCGGCAGGGTCACGATCAATATAATCCCCGTTGACGACGCTCCGGTGGCCCAGGGTCAGAATTTGCAAACATATAAAAATACGAGCCTCCCTATCACCTTGGTGGCATCCGATGTTGAAAATGAGCCCTTAAAATACATTATCACCTCTCAGCAGATTCATGGGACCCTCCACCAGGATCAAGCGGACGGCCCCAACGTCACTTACACTCCCGACACCGATTATTTCACCCCGGCTGGGCAACCGGACGATAGCTTCACCTTCAAAGTCGTGGAAGATCACGGAGGCGGCCAGACGGGTCTGGAAAGTCCTGAGGCGACGGTGAACATCAAGGTCCGCCAAAATAATAATCCGCCCTTGGCACATGATTGGCTTGTTTGGGCAACGCCGAATCAAACAAAATACATCCCGCTGGCGACCGATCCGGATGATGATCCCCTGACCTTCCAGATTAGCCAAGGTCCATCTCATGGCCAGGTTCAGCCCTTCGGGCAAGGTGTGAATTACACCCCAGATACGGGGTTTCAAGGATTTGACAGTTTTGCATTCAAAGCCTGCGACCCGATCGTGTGCACCAGCGAGTACCACGCATACATTATGGTTCGAGGAAGCGAAACCGTTCCGGTGGCCAATGATGATATTGCGTATGCTCCTTTAGGCGGTCCGGCGCAAGAGATCCCGGTGTTGGACAACGACTGGGAAATTCTCAACGTCGACAAGGGGAATTTGACAGTGGCAAGCCTTAAAATGATCTACGGTTTTGGGACCGCGGATATCAGGGCGGACCAGAAAGCGGTGGTGTACACGCCGCCGGCGGCAATCCCGCCAGGGATGAACTGGAACGATGTGTTTATTTACACAATTTCGGATGGGCATGGGGGAACGGCAGCAGCGGAGCTATTTGTCTCTATCACGTCCGGAATTGTAAACCATGATCCCGTGGCGAATCCGGACACCGCCTTTGCAACGGCAGGCGGCCCGCCGCAGGAGATCCCGGTGTTGGCGAACGATTCCGACCAGGACGGCGACCCGCTAACGGTGTCGACCGTGACGGCCATCCCGCCGGAACAGGGGAGCGTGGCGATTTCGATGGGCCAGAATTCGGTGGTGTACACGCCCCCGGCGACAATCCCGACCAATCCCATGATCGTGACGTTCCCCTACACGGTCTCGGATGGGCATGGCGGAACGGCGACGGCTCTGGTGACGGTGACGGTGGGACAAAACCACCCGCCCATCGCGAATGATGTGAATGTGACGGTGCCGATGAATCAAACCACTTCCATCCCCTTGGCCACCGATCCGGATAATGATCCCTTGACCTTCCAAACCAGTCAAGGCCCCTCCCATGGCCAAATTAATCCTTACGCGCAAGGTGAGAATTACACGCCCGTGACAGGGTTTCAAGGATCTGACAGTTTTGTTTTCCAAGCCTGCGACCCATTCGCGTGCACCAGCACGCACACAGCAAAAATTACAGTAGTGGGAGGCGGGACGATTGAGTTTCAGCCGGCAGTGTATACCGTTAACGAAAACGGAGGGAGCGTGACGTTGACGGTGAAGCGCGTCGGGGGAACGTACGGGGCTGTGAGCGTTTACTATGCGGCGGCCAACATCACGGCTGAAAACGGGAAGGATTATGAGTTTTCGACTCCCGGGACATTAAGCTGGGCAAGTGGAATTGGAACAGATCAAACGATTACAGTCACAATCAAAAATGACACCGATCAAGAAGGGCCTGAGACTTTCAAAATGATTTTGAGTAATCCTCTGGGGGGGGCGACATTGGGAGTGAAAGTGGCAACGGTGACCATTCTAGACGATGATGGGCCGCCTCCTGATCCCACTCCTACACCCACCCCCGGTACCATCGAATTCGACCCGACGAGTTACTCGGCCAATGAAAACGATGGAGGAGTAACCCTAACGGTGAAGCGCGTGAACGGAAGCGATGGAGAGGTGATTGCTTATTACCAAACATCCGACGGAAGCGCTGAGAGCACGAACCTCAAAGATTACACGCCGACCGCCAACACCATCACGTGGATTTCAGGGGATAGTTCAAACAAATCTTTTTGGGTTCCAATCTCCGATGACGCAGAACCGGAGGGAGATGAGACATTTTACGCCAATCTTTCCATTACAAAAGGCGGGGCGGGACTCCAAAACCCTCAGGCCACGGTGACCATCCATGACAACGATGGGCCTCCGGCCCAGCCCGGGACGATCCAATTTGACCCGACGAGTTACACGATCAATGAAGACAACGGAAATATATCCTTAACGGTGAAGCGCGTGAACGGGAGCGATGGAGAGGTGAGTGTGCACTATCAGACTTCTGATGGAAGTGCGGGTTCCGGGGATTACCAGGAAACCCACGGTGATTTAACGTGGGGCCCGGGGAATAGTTCAGACCAGTCTTTCACGGTTCCGATCATCGTTAACCCGGACGCCGAGGGAGACAGGACGTTTTACGCCAACCTTTCAGGTACGACAGGGGGGGCGGGACTCGGAAGCGCTCAGGCCGCCGTGACCATCCTGGACAATAATGCCAATAGCCCCCCCAGCGCCGCTCCCGACACCGCTTTCACCTGCGACGATAGGCGGATTGAAATTCCCGTCTTGGATAATGATACCGATCCCGATGGGGATCCCCTGACAATTACCTATGTTTCTCCGGCCGCCAACGGGGCAAACGCCATCGTTGGTAATTTAATTTCCTACCAGGCCTACACAGGATTTTCCGGAACTGATTTGTTTTCTTATACCATCGGGGATGGAAACGATAATTCTTCCTCCGCTTCCGTGACGGTCGAAGTCAAATCGGGCTCCGCCAATCATTCTCCCAACGCGGTGAATGACTCAACCCAAACTCCTCCGGACACGGCCACCACCGTTGATGTGATGTCCAACGACAGCGATCCGGACGGCGATCCCATTAACTTAATCGGTTGGATTCCGGGTGCTCATGGGACTGTGACTCCCCACTTTGATGGTCGCTTCTATGATGGTCATAAGGTTTTATATCAGCCCAATAGCGGATTCGAGGGCGAAGATTCTTTCTCTTACACGATTGCCGATCCTTGCGGCGCGGAAGCGACAGCCACGGTAACGGTTTACGTCGCGCCCGCAGGGGCAAACCAGGCGCCCATCGTCAACGCCGGCCCTGATGACGCCATCACCTTGCCCCTCAACACTTACGATTTGCGCGGCTCCGTCACCGACGACGGACTCCTCCGACCTTCACCGCTTATCACCTGGTCGGCTTCAGATGTGAGGGTGACCTTTGATAACGCGAACAGCCCCACGGCCAAAGCCACCTTCCCAGGAACCGGAACCTTTGACCTTTACCTCAAGGCCGACGACGGCCAGTTTGTGGTGGTGGACACCGTCACCATCAGAGTCCTCCCCGCCGGCATCGTCAACAACCCGCCGGTGGTTGAGGCCGGCGCCAATGACACCATCATTTTGCCCGTCAACACTTACAATTTGCGAGGCACCGTTACCGACGACAGCCTCCTCCGACCTTCACCTCTAATCACTTGGTCGGCTTCAGATGTGAGGGTGACCTTTGATAACGCGAACAACCCCACGGCCAAAGCCACCTTCCCCGGCACCGGAACCTTTGACCTTTACCTCAAAGCCGATGACGGACAGTTTGTGGTGGTGGACACCGTCACCATCAGGGTCCTCCCCGCCGGCACCCTCAACAAC
>Ga0315279_10000552_pt1 | contig 73028 bp, 47 predicted proteins | sample YL17G06_20_MG_FD_203694 | JGI IMG/M metagenome (GOLD analysis project Ga0315279, IMG submission 203694) | Sediment microbial communities from Yellowstone Lake, YNP, Wyoming, USA - YL17G06_20 | ecosystem: Environmental > Aquatic > Freshwater > Lake > Sediment | place: USA: Wyoming | collected...
CACTGTCATTCGAATCGCGCACCTGCACAGCGGGTGGCAGGATGAAGAGACTCTGCATAGCGTCGGCGTCGACCGGTTGTGCCGACAATTCCAGTGTGTGCCCAAAGACAGCGGCACCATTCAGAAATGACCAGACCCGGCCCATTAGCTCTTCTCGCTCGCCAGGTTCGATGATCGTTTCGCTGTGTTCCTCTTGAGTGATCTGAGTGTCCAAAATGAGCCGCATTTCACCGAGAGGGACACCAATGGATGGCTTGTTGAACTGTTTACACTTTAACTCGGACGCTGCAAGCGCTTGTTGCTCTTGGGCTGGGACCCTAGCGTGATCTAGCACGCGGTCGAAGTCCTCTAGGTCCAGGGCCTTCACTTCCGAGCTCCCAACCTTATACTGCCGAAGGACACGCACCGCAACTGGACGATTCTGCCGGTTGACACGGTCTCGCCGCTTTGCCTCGAGCCTCTCAGCAAGGAGATGTACCTCGCCAAGCCGGTAGTAGTCTTCGAATGTCCTGCCGTCAATTGATGCCGTGCTAATACAAACCTGAACGACCCATAAGCGCCCCCGGAGAACCTTCGCTGAGCAGCCGAAACGACGGCACATCAGATACTGCTCGGCCGATTCAATGGGGTATTGGCAGAAGTCGTTGTAACTCTGCCATAAGGGACCCAAATCCTCGGATTGATTACTCTTGAAGTGCTGCTTGATGGCGTCGCGGAGAATCCCTTCCACAACGAGGCGGTCACCTTCGTCACTCGCTTGGGCTGTATAGGACCGCTCCAGCGAGACGGAGTACTCGCTCGTGGTTATTGGGGCGGGGAGGTTCCATCCGGCGGGGACGGCAGCGAGACGAGGGCTGATGTCCACCACGAACCCGTGTCCCTTACACTGGTTGCTGTGCTGGAAGCGGAGCTTCCAAATGATGTCCCTGACCTTTCCCCGTTTCTCGTGCCCTTGCGGCTCACCGTCTTTGAGATCCACTGCGAAGATATTGACCGGCCAAGACAGGCTGGCGGAATTTACGATTTCGTATGCGTTCAAGAAAGCTCCGGGCGCGGTCCTCTTTCTCCCTGTCGGTAACTGAATGGCCTCTTGCAGGTGTGTCGTGTAAGTCATTTTTCTTTCCCTCTGGTGAAGTAATAAGCCGCCGCACCCCCAGCCAAACTGGAGATTACCGGCAGCCAAACATTGAAGGCACGCGACAGTCCTTCCACGGCGTCTGTCTTTCCTTCAGCAATGAAGTACGCCGTGACCCCGTAATGAACGAAGAAACTGAGGCCAAGTGTCGCAATCAACGAAATGGCTAGCCACCTTGCAGTTTCGGCTCGGTGTCTGACTTCGAAGGGAACATCTTCGAGGGGCCCCACATGACCGCCCTCAATCAACCCTTCCTTCAGTATTTCTTCTTGGTCGCCTCGGATTTCCCCGTCATCGTCAGGACTTGTGTTGGTCATGTGCAAACCTATCGCGGAGAAGTGTGGAGCGTCGGAATCACGATGACTCGCTCCTCGCCCGTTTTTGGATTCCTAACAACCAATTCCGTGTACCCCTGCTCCGCCTGCGCCTGCAAAGCGCGACTGGTCTGCAGGGATTGCCTTACCGCGTCGGCCATCGACGAGAATCGTCCCTGTTCTTTGATATGCTGCAAGCTCTCCAGACTGCGCTCATCGAAGCTGAAGACGACCCTCTGCGCTTTTGCCATTTTGCCTCCCTCCTCTCCTTTAGCACTAGGCATCATGCTGTATGCAGGAAAATGGTCTCATATGATATCACCTTTGTCAAGTAAAATATATCGGCTGTGACATCTATTTAGCGGCATTTATGCCATGCTACTTTGCCTACGAAATCTTGTAGATCTGCCATGCAGAGGTCCCCAGAGAGGTTGATCTGAATGGAGGACGGCCCTGCACCCGCACGGCAGTCGTCCTGACCAAGCCGCGTGCGGACAGGATTTCCTAATCCATCGACGTTTTGTCCGCTTCTGTAGAAAGCCATTTCGACGCCGCTGCCACAATGGATCGATCACAGCACGGTCGCAGAAGACGTAATAGCGCTCCACGCTTGTCCTTGTTTCCCCTCTTACCAGTTTCAGCCCACCTCGGATAGCAGTGCATGTCGAGCCGTGTGTGCTTCAGGCTCTACAGACGGCCTTGAGCAATGGGAAGTCCTCGGACGACGAAACGGACGGCGGGAGTCCGTCAGCCGACGGACACTCCAAAGTGGGACCGATTGCATTTGAGCCAGTATTGTGTTTTATATTGGCGCAATCTTATGGCCTATCGATCCAGAGCTAAGTGGGGCTTCGTGTTGGCTGCGGTGGGCTTTGCTCTCCTGGTATGTGTCGGCCTGACGTTTTGGAAAGCTAACCAGGCGCTTCACCGGGCGAACATGGAGATGGCGGAGAGAAATGACATCCGCTTTACGACGCGCCGCCTGGGCCCCGCAATACCCGCAGGGATCGAGCCGGTCAGCGGCAACGCCGCTTTCCGTGACGCCGCTTTCTTCCGCGAGCGACTTTACCTCTGCGGCCCGACAGGCCTGCGGGAATACGCGCTGGACGGCAAGTTGATCGCCCGTTACCGCGTTGGGCTGGAATTGCCCTCCGCGCCCCTCGACGCCATGGCCGTGGGCATGGCCGCAGATGCCACTGAACCGGAACTCTACGTCGCGACGGCGGGCGCCGGGCTGCTCGCGCTCGGCGACCAGAGCATCCGACAAGTCCTGCCGGAGAAAGAGCCTTTTCGCCGGTTGACGGCGGTTCTTCCACTTTCCACCGGCAGACTGCTGCTCGGCACGGAGAATAGCGGAGTACTCGTTTACGATGGGAAGCACCTCAGCCCGTTTCATCCTCTGCTCGCCGACGTGCACGTCACGGCACTGGCCGGTAACGACGCCAGTTTCTGGGTGGGGACGATCAATAAAGGAGTGCTCCACTGGCACGCGGGGCAAGTGGATCGACTAGGCGAACCGGAGGGCTTACCTGACCCGCGAGTCCTCTCCATCGTAGCAGAGGGAGAGCGCGCCTTCGTGGGCACACCCATGGGCGTTGTGGAGTTCCACGGCGGGCGGTTCACCCGCGTGCTGGCGTCAGGATTTTTCGCCAACTCTCTGCTGGCGCGCGGGCAAACGCTCCTCGTCGGCACGATGGACGAGGGCACAATCGAGGTGCCGGTGAACTCCCAGGGATCCAGGCCGCCGCGCGCGCCCGAGCAGGACCTTCCCGGCCAGGTGCAACGGTTGGTCGCGGAAGGTAATCGCGTCTTCGCACTTACTGACAACGGACTATTCGCGTTGGATGAGCATGCCGTGGGCTGGCGCGAGCTAATTGCCTCTGAAGACTCCTTACTCACGGACCGCAACATCTCCGCGCTCGGGTTCGATGCGGCAGGCCGGCTGTGGGTCGGATATTTCGATCGCGGTCTGGACATTCTCGACTCCGGCTTCCAGCATGCCAACCACCTCGAGAACGATCACGTCTTCTGCGTCAACCGCATTGTTTACGACGCCGGCCACAACGCCATGGTGGTAGCGACCGCCAACGGGCTCGTCTTGTTTGGGGGAGATGGCCGCGAGCGGCAGGTGCTAGGCCGAGAAGAAGGGCTGATTGCCGACCACGTCAGCGATGTGGCGCTGACTCCTGAAGGCCTGGCCCTCGCTACGCCCGCCGGGATCACCATTGTCACGCCCTCAGGCGCCCGGAGCATCTACGCCTTCCAAGGCCTCGTCAGCAATCACGTTTATGCGCTCGCTGCTTCGGGTTCCCGGATACTGGCAGGAACGCTCGGAGGGCTCTCCATTTTGGACGATGGTCACGTTCTGGCGAATTTCACCACGGCCAACTCCGGCCTCCGGCACAACTGGATCACCGCTCTGGTTCCTGTAGGCGATGACTGGTTCGTAGGAACCTACGGCGCGGGGATCCTGCGACTCGATGGCACCGGCAACTGGCAGGCCTTTGCGGACGCGACGGGTCCATTTGAGGTGAATAACCATGCCATGGTCGCGGCCGCGAGCCACGTCTACGCCGGCACGCTGGGCAACGGCCTGTACGTTTACGATCGCGCGTCCGGGCGCTGGACCGTGGTGACGGAAGGCCTGCCTTCACTCAACGTGACTGCGGTGGCTCGGCGCGACGGCTATCTTTACGTGGGAACCGACAACGGGCTGATCAGAATCGCCGAGCAGGAATTGAGAGCTCCATGAATCGCGGGTGGCGCGGATTGCTGAGCGTGGCATGCCTTCTGACGGCCGCCAGGGCCTTTGGTGACGCCGGCGTCATCATCCCCTCCGGCCATGAGCAGCCGAACCCCGCATTTCTCTCGCTGGAAGAGATGCGCATCGATATCCGCATCGACAACGGCGACGCGCGCGTGTTCGTTCTGCAGATCTACGCAAATCACCAGCCAGGCGTGCTCGAGGGCAATTACGTATTCGCTCTGCCGAGCCGCGCCACGGCTTCGGATTTCGCCGTGTGGGATGGCGTCACGCGGATCCCCGGAGTCATTCTCGAACGGCGGCGGGCGGAAGAAATCTACAACGAGCTGAAGTGGCAGGCCATTGACCCGGGCCTTTTGCAGATGGGCGAACGCACGGCGGAGGAGGCGCGTCGTACCGCGGTTTTCAGCGCCCGCATCGTTCCCATCCCGGCTTTCGGCACCAAGCGCGTTGAAATCGAGTACCACGAAACCATTCCCGTCGAGAACGTGAAATCGTTTTATGCCCTTCCGCTCCATCCCGATGCCTACCAGGCGCAGACCGCCGCACACCTCACCATCAACTTCGAACTGCAGTCCCCGCATCCCATCCGCGACTTCGACGTGGTCGGCAAGACCTATCCGCTCAGCATCACGCAGCGCACGGAAAACGTCGTCAAGGGAACATTCGAAGGAAATCAAGTGACCTTCGTGGAGGACTTTGCGGTCAAGTATGGATTCGATGATGCGAAGAGCGATTCCCTGCAAGTGTTGACGTACCGTAACCCCGCGCCGTCTCAGCCCTCACCCACGGAAATGGCGCCTGAAAAAGCAACCCATGAACCCGGGTTCTTTGAGGCGTCCGCCCTGTTCGCACCTCACAGCAAGACCGCTGAGGCCACGAATCCCAGTGCCGCAGGCGCTCGGCCGAGGACGCTGATCATTCTCTTCGATACGTCGCTCTCCATGCAGTGGGACAAGCTGGACCGCAGCTTCCAGGCACTCGAGACGCTGCTGCGCTCGCTACGTCCTTCCGATCGATTCAACCTTCTCCTGTTTAATACCGAGATGAACTGGTTTGCGAAACAGCCCGCGGCCGCCGATCGCCCAACCGTGGAGAAAGCGCTGGCGTTTGTTCGCGGCAGCCCTTTGCGCGGAGGGACGGACCTCCAACAGGCGCTGGACGCGGCGCTCGCGCAGGCGTCTTCGGGAGAGGGCAACAAATACCTGGTGCTCTTGAGTGATGGCGAGGCGACCCGCGGACCCGTTAAGAATGCGAAGCTCGCTACGTGGTACGCAACGAAATGGCAAGCCCTCCCGGCAGCAACTCGGCCCGAGACCTACGTCTTCGGGGTGGGCGACGATGCCAACCTCCCGCTGCTGCGCATGTTGACCCACGACCGGGGAGTTCTGGAGTCGGTCCGCTCCACGGAGCCGATCGACTTCAAGCTCAACACCTTCCTCGACAAGATCGGCCGTTACCCTCTGGCGCAGCTCCGCCTTACGCCGGCGCCCGCGGAGAATTTCGCTCTCGTTTATCCGCTGGAGGACACGGTCTTTCCGGGTTCGATGGGAAACTGGGTAGGTCAGTACAAGAAGCCCGCGCCGGCGGCCCAGTTTGAAGTCCATGGACAGCGCGGAGGGAGCCCTGTAGAGCTACGCGCGACGGTTCCACTGCCCGCGGAGGCCCTCGAGCATGCCAGCCTGCCGCGCACGTGGGCGAAAGCCCGCGTCGACGCGCTGCTCGCCAAGATTGAGCGTGAAGGCGAAGACCAAGCGTCCGTGGATGAGATCATCCGGCTGGCGCGCAAGTACAAGTTTGTGACGCCTTACACGTCCTTCCTCGCCGCGCCGCGCGCGCTGCTGCGCCCTCGCGTCATTCGGCCGGGGGACCCGGTGATCCGCGTGAAGACGGACCCTTCGATTGTTTCCGTAATCGCCCTGTTTCCGTTCGGGCTCGTCAAGAAGCTTCGGTATCTTCAGGACGAAGACATCTGGCAGACGCGCTTCCTGGCTCCGGCAGACATGACCGATGGGACGTATCTGGTCCGCTTGATTCTGCGGGACCAGCTTGGCCACGTCTACCGTGAGTCCAAGAGCTTCGTGATCGTTACGCAGCCGCCGCTCGTCCGCGTGCGGTTGACCCGGAAGCAGTACCGGCGCGGTGAGGTCGTCTGGCTCCGCGCCAGCGCCTCAGCGAGGACCCGGACCGTTGTCGCGCGCATGTATGGAGTGCCGCCGGTTTACCTGCAGTGGGACCAGCGAGCCGCAGCGAACGTCGGCGAGATGACCATTCCCGCCGACCTGCCCGCAGGAAAATACCAGCTCACCGTGACCGCGGAAGACATTGCCCACAACATCGGGAGCGAGGAGGTGTCTGTTGAAGTGGTTCCGTAGGCGACGCTTCAGCCGCCGGCATCTTCTCGTCGGCCTGCCCTTGTTGTGTCTCTTCACGGTGGGGATTGCTACGCGCGGTGAACTGAAGGAATGGATTCAGAACATCGAGGCCACGGGCCGTTTCGAAGCCGTCTTCTTCAGGGCGGCCCCCATGCCCGGCGGGCCAGTGACCATACGCCGTCCTCCCGCCGAATCCCGGAACGCCCTGAACGAACTCGTCGCGAAGGCGCCCACCGATGCGGAATTGCTGCGCATGCGGGCGCGCGTGGACGAGGAACAACTGGACTCCGCCTCGGCGGAGGCCGACTGGAAAAAGCGCGCCGAGCTTCTGGACGACAAGGCGGTGGGCCAACTGGAATTAGCGGACTTCTACCAGCGCCGATTGCGCCCTCTCGACGAGGTGAAAGCGCTCGCGTTCGTAGCTCGCTCGCCCTCTCCGTCCGCCGATAAGCTTCTGCCCGCGGCGCAGCAGCGCTCGTGGAGCGCCTTTGAACGCATCTTCTCGGTGATCCAGGCCCAGGCGCTTCCCGCCGCGCTCGCGACCGAGCATTACGGCGCGTGGATGGCGCGCTATCCCAAGGAGGCCGGAGTCTATTCGCGATTTTTCGATTTCCTCCTCGATCACAAACAGTTTGCGAACGCTGACCGGCTGATTCAGACCTATGAGAAAGCTTTCCCTGGAGACAAAGTCTTCCCCGTGGAAGCGCGCGCCTGGCTGGAGTACCGGCGTGGTTCCGCCGAGCAAGCCTTGACGCTATACGACCAGTCCTTCCAGCCGCTTTGGCCGCCGGACCTTGTGCAAGCCTACTTTTCCCTGCTGAAGGAAACCCATCACCTGCGAGACTTCCTGGATCGCGCCCGCACGGCGGTGAATACCCATCCTGAAGATGTGAATGCTGCCTCGCGGGTCTTCTACTACTACCAGCAGCAAGGCAACATCGCCGAGGCGCAGCGCGCCTTGCTTGAATACCGGCTGCGCATGGAAAGTCACAACGCGCAGTGGACCGCCACGCAGCTTTGGACCCTGGGACTACTTTTCGAAGGCGTACACAACTACGACGAAGCCGCGCGCTGCTACTACGCTCTCTACAGCCTGCGCGGCGCGGATGCTGCCTTCGTGGAAAAAGCGCTGGGAGGAATCATCAACCTCCTGCTTTCGGCGCCCGAACAGCCCATCCGCTTCGGGAGCGAAGACTTTTCCCTGCTCCGCGACATCGGAACGCTTGATTCCTACCCGGGGTTCCTGAACGGGATCCTTTCCCTGCTGCTCAACTCGCAGCAGCCGGCGTATCACTACTCGCAGGCCGAAGGCGCCTCAGTGGCCTATTTCCACCGCGCGCGGGCCGCGGAACTTCTGCCGTTGTTTGACTCGCGCTTCCCGCAATCGCCCACGCGGCTCGAACTGCATGCGAAGCTGCTCGAGGTGTATGCCACTTATGGCGCAACCGATGCCGTCGTGCGGGACGCTCGCCAGTTCCTGGAGTCCTTCCCGAAGGCGCCGCAGCGGGTTCACGTCGCCCTGTTGCTGGCCGACGCGCTGGCCAGAAAGGACCAAGTCAAAGAAGAACTGGCCGTTTACGACATGCTCCTGGCAGAACTCGCGGCACGCGCCGACCACGTCCCCCTGGGAGAACGAGCAAGCGGAGAGGGTGCCTATCAAGCTCCAAGTCCGCGGTACCCCGTGCCCCAAGCCGAAACGCCGCGGGCTGAGGGAGAGGAAGGCGAAGAAGAAAACCCCTCCGCTCCTCCCGCGGTGCCGGTTCCGAAGCCGTCGGCGCGGCAGAGCCAAGCCGCCGGAGCGCGGTCGCCGGAATACGCGAGTGTCCTGGAAAGATACATCTCGCGGCTGGTCGCGTTGAAGCGATCCTCTCAGGTTCTTGCACTCTTCAACCGGGAGATCGACCGAAATCCCAACGATCCCGGCCTCTATGAACGCCTGGCAACGTTTTTCGATCAGAATCGCCTCGGCCAGGGAATCGAAGTAGTCTATCGCCGGGCGATCAAACAATTCCCCAGCCACACCTGGTATCACAAACTGGCGCGCTGGTATTTGCGCCACCGCCGGACCAGTGACTTCGAGAAGTTGTGTCGGGAAGTCATCAACATCTTTTCAGGGTCTGACCTCGAAGGGTATTTCCGGAACGTGGTCGCGCAACCAGGGATCGGCGCCCAACTTTTCCTGCAGTTGAACCTCTACGCGCACACACGATTCCCCCATAACCTGGCTTTCGTGAACGACCTGCTGTACGCCTACGGGCGGCCTGAAACCACGAACGTGCCGGCATGGGAAGCATTGATCCGCCAGCACTGGTACTACGACGACGGCCTGCGTTCCAGGTTCTTCGCCTACCTCTCCTCCAGCGGCCGTCTGGATTCGGAGCTACAGGCTATCCGGCAGGCAAACCCGGCAGCCGCCAGCGGCCGCTGGCAGGAACTCGCGAACACTGATCCCGCAGCGGCACAATTCATTTCCGAAGCGGAGCTTTGGCGGTCGCACTTCGAAACCGCCGCGCCCGTCACCCGCGCGGTCGCGGCAGCCTATCCCACGGACAATGCCCTTGCTTCACGAGCCGCTTCAGTCTTCCGCTCACTGGCAGCCTTTGATCCGAACGACGCGGAAATCGCTGCGGGCATTGAAAAGACTCTCTCGGAATATTCCCCGGGAGAAAGCGGCACACTGACTCGCATCGGAGAAATCTACGCCGACCGGGAGATGTTCAACACATCCCGCCCTTACTGGAACCGCATCGCGGAACTGCAACCCGGCAATGCAGACGGCTACCTGGAAGCGGCAACAATATTCTGGGACTACTTTCTTTTTGCCGATACGCTGCGACTGATCAATGCAGGCAGAAAGAAACTCTCACAGCCGGCCCTCTACGCTTACGAGGCCGGCGCGGTTTACGAGAACGAGCGCAACTATCCGCAAGCTATCCAGGAATACGTAAAGGGGGCAGTGGCCACCGAAGGACAATCCTCCGCCCGGAGCCGGCTGCTCCAACTGGCGAAGCGGCCGAAGCTGCGCGGGCTGGTGGACCAGGCTACGACGAAACTGGTGGCCGGGCTGAACCCCGGCTGGCCAGCCGTGTCGTTACGCGTAGCGCTACTGGAAACGCTGGGCAGCCGGGGCGACCTGGAGAAATTCCTGCTCTCACTCACTGAGAACGCCACGTCGCTGGAACTGCTCGAACGCCTCGACCCGATCGCGGAAAGGCAGGGATTCGACGCTGTCCGCAGCCGGTCGCTGGAGCGGCGCGCCGCACTCATCGCCGATCCCGTGGAGCGTCTGCGCTTGCGGCTGCGACTGATGCGCTTCCAGGAGGCTAAGGGGAACGTGGAAGAAGCGCGGCGGCTGATCGAGTCCATTTACAACGACAACCCCACGATTCTCGGAGTCGTTCGCGCCGCGGCGGATTTTTACTGGCGGAACAAACTATGGGACCCCGCGATCGACACGCTCCTGCGCGCTTCGAAGGCGGCCTATCCTGCCCTGAGCAAAGAGTTCACCTACGAGGCGAGCCGCAAGGCGACCGACGCTAAAGAGTACACGCGCGCTCGCGATCTTCTGAACCCGCTGCTCGAGGGCGATCCGTACAATGCGGAGTACCTCGCGGTGATGGCGGACACGCACGCGCGAGAAGGCACCGATCAGGCCCTGCGGGACTTCTATCTGGCCAGGATCCAAGCCTTCCGCGACGCGCCGCTCTCCGCGGAGGAGCGTAACCAGCGCATCGCGGCGCTCCGGCGAGGCCTCATCCCCGCGCTGACTCACCTGAAAGATTACGCCGGAGTTGTGGCGCAGTACATCGAGATACTGAACCGCTATCCTGAAGATGAAGGCCTGGCGCAGGAAGCCGCCGCATACGCGGGCCGCTATGAGCGGCGCCAGCAGCTTCTCGACTCCTACACGAAAGCCACCGCAGATTCTCCCAAGGACTTTCGCTGGCCGATGGTCCTCGCTCGCCTGCAAACCTACTTCGAGGATTATCCCGCCGCGATCGCTTGCTACACGAAGGCGCGGCAGGTGCGGCCCGACCGCAGCGACCTCCTGATCGCGCGCGCGGGTCTCGAAGAACGCCTGATGCGTTTGGACGACGCGGTCCAGAGCTACACCCAGACCTACGACCTGACCTATCAAGACCCGCAATGGATGGAGAAGGTCGCCGAGCTCCGCGCCCGGCAGGGGCAGACCGATGCCGCCATCCAAGCTCTCCGCAAAGCCAAGATTGAGGGCCGTCCGGAAAAGCCCGGGATTTTCTTTGAGGCGGCGGCCAGGCTGGAAACTTGGAACCTGCTGCCGCAGGCGCGGGAGTTTGCGGAACGAGGCGTGTCACTCGCGGGGCAAGAGCTTCTGACCGATCTGGGCAACCTCGAGGGTTCCAAAACCTACGCGACCGTTCTGACTCGCCTGCGCCATTACGACGAGGCGTTTCAACGTCTCGAACAAGCCGCAGGCACCGCGAAGAGCGCTCAGTTCGCGCCGGACCTTCAGACGCCGCTCCAGGCAATGGGGCAGGCTGCAAAGACGCACTTCACTCCCGAGGAGAAGATTGCCTTCGCGGGCTTCCTTGAAAAGCAGAAGGAGGGCATGTCCGACGAGGATGTCGCGCAGACCCTCCTGCCGTTGGTGCAGACCGCCGGCCTCGTCGATCTCGAAGCTCGGTGGCGTCATGAGTTGATGATGGCCCATCCAGGCTCGCCCGAAGCCCAGACCCAGGAAACGTGGCTTGCCGGACTCCAGAGACAGCGAATGAAGTTCACCGAGCTGGGTGCGCAACTGGAAAGCTATTGGAACGTTTACCCGCAGGTGCCGGGGAAGGACAGCATTCTGGAACGAGCCGCCGCAAGTTATCGGGCCGCCGGAAACACTGAGGCTGAATTGCGCGCGCTCTCGAAGGGCTTCGGGCATCAGGGGCTCAGCGATGCGGCGCTTCGAAGGTACCTTGACTTGCTGCTCGCCAACGATCCGCAGCGGCTGGCAACAATTGCCGGCGACGGCGCTCCGCCGCGCGCTAAAGACGCCGCCGCAAACGTCGCCGTCGAAAGCGGCAACGCCAGGCTGGCGCTGCAGGTGATCGCAGCCCGGGGACAAGGCCTGCCACCCGTCTGGACGCGCGCCTACACCGCGCTGGTGGGGCTTTACTATGCGGACCCCGCGGCCGAGATCAACACGGCGTATCGAGCCGGGTTGGGGACAGGCACCATCGGCGACCGAGTCGGGAAGCCCGTGGATCGCGCTCAGCAGATGGCCGGGAACATCTGGTTCTACTACGGGTCGCGATACGGAGAATACCTGGCGGCCACCAAGCAGGGGAATCCCGAGGACTACCTCCCCGCGACCCTCGAGGGCACTCCGGCCAGCCCGGATGCTTACACGACCCTGGCAGAGTATTACCAAGACACTGGTGAGTTCGATCGCGCGCTTGCGGACTACTCCCATGCGCTGGAACTGGCTTCGGAGCGTGGCGAAGTGCACGACCACATGGCCATCGTCCTATGGCAGCAGGGAAAGCGCGACGACGCGATCCAGCACTGGAGGGCGGCCTTCCAGGCTTTCTTGCGGGAAGAAAACGGCCGCAGAATCCGTCCCAGTTACTGGGAAAACGTGCAGACAACTCTGGAACACGTTGGTGAACGGAAGCTGTTACCGGAGGTCCGCGAGGATGCAGACAAAACCCTGCGGACGTATGTCCATCGCAACGGCACTTATCGCGTGGCTGAACTGCTGCCGGGAGCCATGGCGGCAACAAGCGACCCTGCAACGGGAGCAGCCTGGATTATCGATCTCGCGGGGTCAGCTCCTAACCCGCTGTCCTTCCTGACCGAAACCGTCGATGCCACGTGGATTCCGACGCCGCAGCGGGAGCCCCTCCTGCGGCGGATCCTGCAGCTTGCAGAGATTGAGGCCGCGCAGGCTCATGGAGAAGCCCAGGGCGTGGCGCAGGAAACACTGCGCACGTGGCAAATGCGCTGGACAAGTTACCTGCTGGACGCGCATCGCACTGAAGAAGCTCAGGCCGCGTTGCACGCCCTTCCCGAAGATGTGCGCAAACAGCATGCGCAAGAGGTGACTACGCTGGAAATCCGCATTGCGGCGCAGTCTGGAACGCTGGCCGCAACCCTGGCGCGCTACCAACGTGACACCGAGAACGCCCCGCCGCTGGACGCTCTGCGGTCAGCGGCTGTGGTCCTCCAAAGGGAACAGGACGAGTCCTCGGCTCGACGGGTCCTGGAGTTCGTCTATACTCGCGAAATCGAGCAGCACAACTTGACGCCGGCGAACTTCCTCGGGCTGGCGGAGATTCGATTGCAGTCCGGAGACTTGGCGCAGGCCATGGCGCTGCTGCGCAGGATGGCCCTGGTCGCAGGGGAACCTTTCGAAAACTTGACCGCCGCCGCGGGACTGCTGATGAAAAATGGCCATCCCGCGGAGGCAGTGGAATTCCTCTCGGCACGGGTCAAGGCGGTGCCCTGGGATGCGCAAGCCCGCCTGGAACTGGCCAAGGCTCAAATGGCCGGCAACCGCGACCGCGCGTCGGCGCAGGGATTGCTCTCTTCGGTCGCCCCGTCACCTGAGGCTCCGTACGCAACGCGTGCTGCGGCGGCGCAGGCCTTCGCCTCGCTACAGGCGGAAGGAGTTAATTTCGGCAGCGGCGAACTCAATCTGCTCGCGAGAGTCGGTCCGCAGGACGCCGCAGCCGCGGAACAACCTGGATACTTTTACGCGCGCATTCAGGCCGCGGAACGTGTAAGCGATCCGGCCACGCGTGTGAGATTGCTGCTGGACGCGGTGGCAATTGAACCTCAGGATGAATCCCCGCGGCTTCCGCTTTTCCGCGCGGCCGTGAGCGCCGGGCAGTATCCACTTGCGTATTCTGCCATCGAAGTGCTGCTCTATCGGAGCGGCGCCAGTTCTTATCGGTCTCCTTATCAGGCCCAAAACGTGGAAGAGTCAGAGTATGCGGAAGCAGGAGCTGACGCTAACGTTTCCGAGTCGCTGGAGTTCCTCCCACGTGTCGAACTGCGCGCGGAGGACAGAGTTGCCTTGGCCGCGCAAGTCGCAGAGGTCCTCGAAAAGCTCCACCGCTTGAGAGAAGCCACCACGTATTGGGCAATTGCCGCGGCTCTTGCGCCTGCGGATCCCTCGCGCGCAGGTTTCCAGGACAGGCTCCACAAAGTTAAGGGGGAGATAAAGGTCCAGCGACAGGATGCGCTGCGCCGGCCCGTCGTGACGGAACACCTCGAACAGAAAGGGACGGTGCGGCCTCGGCTGACGGCGAAATCGGGAGAAGGCGAAGTAGCCGTGCGGGGTGGAGGTGGACGCTGATGAAGCGGCCTGCGCCCCAGAGCGGGTACGGATGTTACAGAGCTCCAGCCCATGGTGGCTCACGGCTAAGACGGAGCGTCGCGCGGGGCTTCGGCGCGCCGGGGCGGCATGCGGTGTGGGTTTTCTTTATGCTGAGTGTGGCGCTGGCCGTCACGCCTCAAAGCCAGGGACCCCATCCCCCGAGCGCGACTTTGGCCAACCTGATGCCTGCCGGTCCCCTGCTGTACGTGGAGTCTCCGGACTTTGCCGCGCTCGTCAGCGACTGGAATAACTCTCCCGAGAAGAAGGCCTGGCTGGAAAGCGATAATTACCAAGTCTTCTCGCGCTCGCGTCTGTTCTTGCGACTGAAAGAGGCCCAGGGGCAATTCGCTGTGGCGGCCGGAGCGCCACCGGATATGTCACTCCTCGAGTCGGTTGCCGGAAGCGAATCCGCTTTGGCACTTTACGACATCGGAAACCTGGAATTCCTCTATATCACGCGCCTGCCCTCGGCGCGCGCCGTGGACAACGCCCTGTGGCGCGGAAAAGAGAAATTCGAGCCGCGCAAGGTGGGCGACACCACCTTCTACGTGCACGCCGAACCTTCCAAGAAGCGCCTGGTAGCTTTCGCGACGGTCAACGATTACCTCCTGCTGGCCACTCGCGAAGACTTGATGGCGGGAGCGCTAACTGCTCTTTCGGGTAAGGCGATGCGCACGCTGGCGGAGGACCAGTGGTTCGCCAACGCTACAGCGGCCGCGGGGCGTCGCGGCGACCTGCGCCTGGCCTTGAACCTGGCGGGCCTCGTAAAGTCGCCCCATTTCCGCTCCTACTGGATTCAGCGGAATGTTTCAACGCTTCGCCAGTACAGCGCGGAAGTCGCGGATGTCTATCGGTCACCTGGCGAGATCCGCGAAGAACGCGTGCTGCTGCGCAACACGGCCGGCGCCGCCACCACCGAACAGCCAACTGCGGATGAATCGGCCTTAGCGGACCTGTTGCGCCTCGTCCCGGACGAGAGTGGGGTATACCGCGCTTGGAGCACTCCCTCGATTGAACAGGTGGTCGACCTTCTCCAGCAGAAAGTCTTGTCTCCGCATGTGGGGCGAGGAGCGCCCTCGACGAGTGCCCCGAGCGTCGCACTTACGGAAGGTCAAGTCGGCAGCGAAGGCGATCTCGAGACGCGGATTGATGTTCCACCTCTCGCCAAGACCGGAGGAACTTTTGAGCCCGAAGCGCTCAAGAAGGTGTTGGTAGAAGCCAAAATAGAAGGCGCGCTCCAGCTCGACTCTCCACGCAGCCTGCCCGGAGACGTCTTTGTGGGCACACAGTCAGCCATCGTGCTCCGAGCAGCCGGCGACTGGAACGGTGAAGCCGTGCGAGCTGCGCTGGTCTCGGCTGTGGAGGGCCTTTGGACAACTTCGCGCTTAGGCGCCAACTGGGTCGAGCGAGGCAGCGGCGAAACGACCTGTTACGAACTCGATGGCCTGACTCACCTCGCCATGGCGGCTCGCGGTCGCCTCCTGGTCGTGGGGAGCGACAGCGGGCCGGTTTGGGCAGTACTCAAGCGCCTCTCGAATTCTCCCGGGAAAGATGCTGGCGTGTACGCCGCAGGATTTCGACATGCTCTGGCGCGTGGGGATCTCGTGAGAATGACCGGGCTGATTGAAGCCCCCCTGGCCCAACAACTCGCTGGGCGGCAGCGGCCTGGCGGTCACGAACCGCGGTTCTTCTCAGAGAATCTTGCCAGCCTCAGCCGGTCCTTGGCGCGTGTTGAATCGGAGTCCATCCTGGTTCGCGACCGTGGTCCTCTGGTGTCGCAGACCGTGACCTATCGGTTGGGTAAATGAGGAAACTCCCTCTGCTGGTTTTTCTCTTGCTCGCTTGGGCATCGTGGACGCCATCCGCGTCCCTTTACGACCAGTCCATCGCGGAAGTCCTCCGCAAGCGGTTCACTTCGTCCTCGGTTTCTTACCTTTTGCTGGACGTCCAGACGCGTGCTCTCGTCGCCTCGCGGTGGGAGAATCTCGAGCGGCCCGTCCCTGCCGGCTCGTTGGTGAAACCCTTTACCGCACTCGCCTATGGACAGTCACACGGCTACAGTTATCCGGAACTGATCTGCCATGGAACGGCCGATGGCTGCTGGCTGCCGCGTGGCCATGGCCGGATTGGTATGACGCAGGCCGTCGGCTATTCCTGCAATGCCTACTTCCGCAAACTTGCCGTGATGGTCGCCCGCGAAGCCGTCGAACAAGTGACGCTTCGCTACGGGATCGATGGCCACTTGGCGACGTTTTCCGCGTCGACACTCGTCGGCCTTGGCGCAGGGATGGAAATTCCGCCAGAGCGAATCGCACGGGCTTACATCGAACTTGCTGACCACGCGGGCGAGCCGGGAGTCAAGGAGCTTTTGCAGGGGATGGCACTCTCAGCCCGAGCCGGAACGGCGAGCGCGATCCAGAAATCTCTTCCCGGTGCAGCCGCGCTGGCCAAGACGGGCACCGCGCCTTGTGCGCATACACCGCGGGCGCCTGGGGACGGATACACGATCATCCTGTACCCCGCAGATGCTCCCCGTTTTGCGCTGCTCGTCCGCGTGCACGGAGTCCCGGGCGCGGAGGCGGCGAGGGTGGCTGGCAAGATGTTGCGAACGATTGATACCGGAAGATAGGAGAACACAATTTACTCCCGGCGCGCGCTCCATCTCTTCGTCTCGCTTATTTTCCTTTCAGCCTCGTCGTCTGCCACAACCCTCCGAATCGGCGTGCTGGGGTTATTCCACCCTGCGGAACTCACCATAAGACCGGCTCCGCAAAGCGCGCTCGCGATCGAAGGTGACGGCCGGCGGCTGATTCTCCAGGACGGCAGGGAAGCACACCTGCAAGTCTCCGCCCGGCAGGTGGAATGCAGAAGCGGCGACTACACCTTTACCGCCTCGACCATTCGTGGTGAGAGCCGCGAGGGGGGACCGGCGGTGTTTGTCCTGAGTGTTCCCGGCAGGATCTCGCGCCAATATCGTGGCGCGTTCGAGGTCAGCGTCAGCGACGGCAGGTTACTACCAGTCGTCGCTATGGACTTGGAAGTGGGCGTCGCCTCTGCAGTGGCTGCCGAGAGTCTTCCCGGCGCGCCTCTCGAAGCGTTAAAGGCGCAGGCGATTGTCACGCGGTCCTATTACCTTGCTGCGGGGCGGCACAGCGGCTTCGCCTTCTGCGACACCACGCATTGCCAGTTTCTCCGCGAACCGGCCGCCGCGGATTCCCCTGCCCTGATCGCCGCCGTGAGCACGCACGGGCTTGTGTTGATGTACCGAGGAGAGGACGTCCCCGCGCTCTTCTCGGCAAGTTGCGGCGGGCGAACCCGCTCGCTGACCGACGCCGGCCTGTCTGCCCAAGGGTATCCGTATTACTCGGTGATCTGCGAGTACTGCCTTCGCCATGCGCCTCGCTGGTCGACCGTTCTGCGTCGGGAGGATGCCGACTTCTTAGAGGGTAATACGCCAACGGAAACACAGCGCCTGAGGATCGATCGAAAGATGGGCTGGAGCACAATCCCCGGAAACAACTATCAACTCGACTTTGCCGGCGAATACATCATTATCCGGGGAAGTGGGCAAGGGCACGGAATCGGCTTGTGCCAGGCGGGAGCATCCGGCATGGCCGCAGAAGGTTCAACATTCCAGGAAATCCTCAAGCACTATTACCCCAATACCTCCCTGGGTTCGTCCGAGAAGTGACGAAGCGTGTAGCGCCCGCTTCAGCACCACCCCATAGTCCGCTCCTCCCGCCGCGGCGGGAAGAGGGGATTCAGTGGTGGTGGGCTGCCCATCAGGAGGCCGGGGCCCTGCATCCGTCAGCCCACGGATACAGGCCGGGGCAAGCCCCGGCCCTACTGTCCCTCGGCAGGCCAGACCACTTCCGGGGCGCTACGGGGTTTCACTCGCCGGGGGTTGCGCACCCTGCCTTTGCCAACGTCCCCTGCGCTGCTGCATGCTGTCGAACTTCTTCTGCTGGTCCGCGGTGAGCAAAGTGCGAATCTGCGTGTGCGTGGACTGGCGAATTTGCATGGACTTCGTCCGCCTGTCCTCGCGAGAGAGCGAAGAGTCCTCCCGAAGGGATTGGATTTGTTTGGCTTCTCCCTCCAGGATGGGCTTTATCTTTGCCTTCTGATCATCCGTCAGATTCAACTGCTTGCTCAGATTTTCCAGTCGCTGCTCGGGCGTCTGAGCAAATCCTCTGCCCTCACGGCTCATGCCCCGATCACGTCCCATGTCCGGAGATTGGAAGGCCGAAGCTTTGCTCAGAGCAAAAAAGGCAATCAGGAGGGCCACCACGATAGCAAAGGCCAAAACAACTGAGTTCCTGCTGTGCTTTGGTCCTTGCTCCCTCCACCTTCGGATGGCCTCTTGTACGTCTGCGGAACGCGCGCTGACTTCCCTGATCGCCATGGTGTGTCCCCCTGCTGAGTCGTTCGAACCCCTCAGACAATCGAGCAAACACGGATTATTCCGGCTGGGCGGGCGCAGCGACTACCTGAGCGCCGCCTCCGAACCCCACAGGCTTCATTGCTTGCCTTTCTGTAAGATGCGACCGCGCCCGCCCGGGTTACTGGCCGCAGGAGTTAAATCGGCGCAAAGCCTCCTTAACCGGCAATTCATGTTGGCGAGCGCAGGATGTGGGTTCTGGCAGGGTGCCGAGAGATGCCCGTAGGGGTGCTCCCGCAGAGCGGGGCGGCACCCTATCCCTCAAAGCGATAACCGAGACCCACCATAGTAACGATGCGCTTTGGCTTTTTGGGATCGTCTTCCAATTTCTGACGCAGCCAGGCAACGTGCACATCTACCGTGCGCGTTATTCCCGCACCACGGTAGCCCCAGACTTCCCGGAGGAGTTCGCTCCGGGACAGCGTCGCCCCACGGTGTTCGATAAAGTAGCGGAGCAGTTGAAATTCCCTGGCCGAAAGCGGGACGGGTTCACCATCGCGCATGGCCTCCGTACGACGAAAGTCCACGCGCAGGGAGCCTGATTTGTAGACTTTAGAGAGGGCGAGGGGGGTTCCTGGGGCGCGTCTGAGGAGAGCTTCGATCCGAGCGAGCAATTCGAGCATGTCGAATGGCTTGGTGAGGTAATCGTCTGCGCCCAGCTTCAGCCCGATCACCTTGTCGACGGTTTGCCCTCGTGCCGTGAGGATGAGGATGGGAGTTCCCACACCGCGCTGGCGCAGGTCGCGGCACACATCGAAGCCGCTCTTGCGGGGCAGCATGACATCGAGGATGATGAGATCAAAAGACTCCGCCAAGCCGCGTTCGAGCCCCTCAACGCCGTCCCGAGCAACCTCCACTTGGTACCCTTCGCCGCGCAGCCGGTCCCCAAGTGTGGTCAGCAGTCCCGGCTCATCTTCGATGATCAATATTTTTTCTTGCATTGGCTCAGATAACTCCTCGAGGCGGCTTCCCCCAGTGTCGTTGAAAACCTGTCCGCACGCGCTGTAGCGACGCGCCGCGGCTACTCTTGGCGCCGAGGTTATCCATAATCCAGGAGCAGCGATGAGCTCCGCCTAGGCGGATTCACCGTGGCGAAAGTCGCCCCTACAACATGTGGTACCACCATCATATTAAGACCTCAGTAAGATCTGGAAAGTCACGCCTCTAGCGGGGCTTGTAACAAGTGGGCATCCGTGAGCTTTCGACCTTTGCGGTAGAACCGCCAGATCGAGCTTGGTCTGCCACCTCTCCAGTTAAGAGAGACGAATTTCGGTCGCCCAAGGTTTCCCCGACATGCAAACGTTGCAAGGGACCGGCCCTGCGAAGTAGGGTGCTGTCCCACTCAATTGTTGACAATAGCGCCCGGCCCTGCCCTCAAAATAGGCGCTAAGTCCTTTAGTTTCAGTAGGGGTTCCCGGGAATCGGGCGCGGTAATTTTCATGCCTTGTGGGCCTCGCAGAGCGACTGAAAGGGTCGAAAGAGCGTGGTGTCATGGCTCCACATAGGGCCTCTTCCCAGGTCTGCACAACTAACTCCTTCAGGCTGAGAAAAGACTCTTTCTTGACTTGCCGCGCGGGGCACAGACAGGTATCCTTCGGATTTGTCGTTCGGAGGATTCCAATGCCCAGTCGACGAAGTTTCCTGCGGAGGGCCGGGGCCGGCCTGGCACTCAGCCCGGCTCTCGCCTCGGATTCCGCGCTGCCGCTCGTCGCCGGCCAGGACAGGAGCAGCCATGCGAATCCCCTGCCACCCTCGATTGCCGCGCTCAGATCGATGCGGGAGCAAGCCAAGCCCGTCAGCGTGGAAGAGCGCCGCGCGCGCATCGAAAAGGCTCGCGGTCTGATGACCGAGAACGGCATCGACGCACTGATGCTGATGGGCGGCACTTCGATGGTCTATTTCAGCAACATCCGCGGGGGTGGCAGCGAAAGGCTCTTCGCTCTGATTCTGCCGGCCAAGGGCGAGCCCTTCTACGTCTGTCCGGCTTTCGAGCGCGACCGCGTCCAGCAGCAGATCGCGCTCGGCCCCCTGGCGTCCAATCCCGACGTCCGCACCTGGGAAGAGGATGAAAGCCCTTACGCGAAGGTTGCGCAAGGCCTCAAGGATCGCGGCGTCGCGGCAGGCCGCCTGGGGATGGAGGAAAGCGTTCACTTCGTGTTCAGCGACGGCGTATCCAAAGCCGTGCCGGCCCTGACCATCGTCAGCGGCACGCCGGTCACCGCGGGATGCCGGATGCACAAGAGCGACCACGAAATCGCTCTGATGCGCCTGGCCGCCCAGGTCACCATCACCGCGTATGAAGCGGTCTGGCGCGCCCTCGAACCGGGGATGACCCGTCGCCAGTTCCAGCAGTTCATCGACGCCGCTTATTCGCAACTGGGATTCCCCGGCGAAGCCAGCGTCAACGTCGGGCCACATACCGCGCAGCCGCACGGCTCGAGCGAGCCCCAAACGATTCACGCGGGCGAAATCGTCATGATCGACGACGGTTGCCTGGTAGAAGGCTACGCTTCGGACATCACCCGTACTTTCGTGCTCGGCAAGCCCACCGACAAGATGCGCCGCGTCTTCGACATCGTGCACCGGGCCCAGAAGGCGGCGCTCGACGCAGCTCGGCCCGGCGCTCAAGCCCAGGCGGTGGACGCCGCTGCGCGCAACCTGATCGCCAATGCGGGCTACGGCCCGGACTATAAATACTTCACCCACCGCCTCGGCCACGGCATGGGCATGGACGGCCACGAGTGGCCCTACCTCGTCCGCGGCGCCACGATCGCTCTCGCCCCGAACATGCTGTTCAGCGATGAACCCGGGATTTACATCCAGGGAGAATTCGGCGTGCGCCTCGAGGACGACATGCACATCACAGAAGACGGCGCCGAACTCTTCACCGGCCAGAGCGCTTCACTCGAGCACCCCTTCGAGAAGGGCTAACAGAGCACTCCGAATTCCGGGTTGCCCTGCCCGCGCTACCCGAGAGAGGCCGGGTAGCGGTTCAACCCCGATCCCGAAGTTGAGGGCCTTTGGCGAGCGCTTTCGCCTTTAAGATCGGGAAGTTAGCCTGTCCCGCAGAGCAGGATTAGGTTTGTTCGCGCAACGTCGGCTGAAACCATCCCGGATCATCTTCAAGAAACTCGGGTTAAGAATGCGCGATCAAGGCCAACTTCGGGATCGGGGTTCAACTTGGAGTTTGCGCCACGCCTGTTGCTCTCTTGCTTGACGGCGGCGCGGCCCGTTTCCTCAATGGCAATCGAAGCCTCGCGTCAAGCGAGTATGCACACCCGCCCAGCAAAACCCGATGACGCCCGGCGCATCGCGGAGGTACACGTCTCGTCGTGGCGATTTACGGACGACAGGCCCCGCGTGCTACGTCGCGGGATATCAACGAGGGAGCCCGTCGGCGTCCTAACTAGTCCTCTTAGGGTGGAAGCCAGGAGGTGAGCACATTTTGCGCCGATTTAACAACCTCCCAGCGAACCCGATGAGCCTTCCTCAGCTTCTAACAGGGTGGTGAGAAACGCCCGAGATGTCATGCTGATCCCGCTTTGCGGGAGAAGCATCTTAGCCTTTACTGAGAACAAAGAACTTAGATCCTTCGCTGCCATGAAAATAGCAGCCACTCGCCTTGAAAATAAATGACTTACACCCAAGTCGGCTGTTTTCGTGCAAGGTGGCGGGCCAAAGGGCCATGAGATCTGCGCGCTGGATGAGAGGCCATAAACCGTTTTTCAGCGCCCTGCTAAACGCGAGGAAGCGAATGTCAAACCTATTTGCATCTCACCAGGGGAAGTTATAGCATTACGCTACACAGGAATGCTTGACGGGTTGAAAATTATGAATATTGCAACTATCCCCTCATCGAAACGTTCCGGCCAGCCCCCCTGGCGTATGAAGTGGGGCGCGGTTTTGTTACTCCTTTCTGCGTTCGGAACAACTCCAGCTCAGGCGCAATTTCTCTATCGCCAACTAAACCTGGCGGAGATGACACAGCGCGCAGCCGTTATCATTGAAGGCCGCGTGTCCGCGGTTCGTTATGAGCCGCTTCCCGGCTATGCGCACATCGACACGGTGCTGGTAACACTCCAGGTCGGTCAAGCCTTGAAGGGCGCAGTGGGCCAAAGCTACGCTTTCCGGGAGTTCATTCCCCCTGGGCATTCCAGGATGGTTCACAAACGCGCGTATCGCGTGGGCGCGCCAGTGGTTCTGTTCCTATCGGCCCCATCCCGCTACGGGTTGAGCAGCCCGCTCGGAGGGCAGCAGGGCACCTTTCACGTTACTGAGGACCTCAAAGGTAACAGGTACATCGTGAACGAGGCCGGAAACTTTCATCTCTTTGCAGGGGTCACAGAGGCAGTCAGCAAAGCGGGAGGGACGATCTCCGAGCAGCCCGCGGAGTTGAAGTCGCTCGAAAGAGGCCCTATTCCGTTGAATAAGTTTGTCTCCATCGTGCAAGAACTCCGTAGTTTGCCGGAGGTTCAATGAGACCCGCTTGTCTCCATCGCCCGATGCTTGTGGGGTTGGCTCTCGCCTCGCTGTTGTTCGCAGCCGCCGCCGATGCAAACGGACCCCTGTACATCGGCAGTCCCAGCGATCTCCCAGGTCTGCCTTTCCATTGGGTTAACCTGCCAAACAACACGCTCAGCTACTGGACCGACCTGGGAACGCTGGGATCCTTAAGCAAGACCCAGGCGGACCAGCTTGTTGCTAATGCTTTTGCTGCGTGGCAGGGAGTTTCCACACAGACACTCAAGTTTAGCAAGGCCGGCGACTTGAGCGCGAATGTCGACGCCAGCAATATCAGGGAGGCGCTCAACAGCATACAGGCCTGCGGCGTCGCCCAGCAGGTCACCATTATTTACGACACTGATGGCAGTGCGTTCGCGGCCTTGGGTTATGATCCCTCCACGATCCTCGGCTTCGCTAATGCTATCTGCTTCGCCCACAACGCGACAGACAACTATTTCCAGGGTGGCTATGCCATGCTCAACGGCGAATTTGCAAGTAACGGTAACTCTCTTCAATTTGCGATGACGCATGAGTTCGGCCACATGATTGGTCTGGACCACTCCCAAATCAACCTGGACTGCCTGAACAATACAAGTGGTTGTGAAAGCGATGGGTCCATTGCGGGCGTCCCCCTCATGTTCCCGGTCTTGCTCGACGCTAGCCGGACGTCCGTCCTTGCTGATGATGACATCGCGGGTGTCTCAAACCTCTATCCGTCGAGTACCTATGCGTCAACGACAGGCGAAATTAAAGGCTATGTGTATTTCTCTGATGGAGTCACCCCGGCACAGGGATTCAATGTCATCGCCAGGAACGTCACCAATGGAAGGGTGGTTGCCGTCTCAAACGTCTCGGGCGATTTGTTCACGGGGTGCGTGGGTATTCCTACTGCAGTTCTGGCTGCAGCCTTCCAGGACTGCGACCCCACTAGCCCTGCGTCGGGTTACGGCTCATGGGACCAGTCTTTGATCGGTGTATACGATATCAAAGGATTGCCGCCCGGCATCTACACGGTGGAAGTCGAGGCGATTAACAACGCGGGAGAATATCCTTTCACTTTCGGGTCCGGGCTGAATCCCCTGGGCTATTACGGGTTTGAGTTCCCTCTGCCCCGGAATCCCGGAGCAGTGGCGCCTTGTTCGCCCCAGTACCTCAGCACCCCAGCGGCATCGTGCAAGTCCAGTTCGGCAAGTCAGATTACCTTGATGGCTGGCGACGTTGAGACGACTAATACCGATATTATCCTGGTTAATACACCGCCGAGGTACGACGCCTGGGAAGACGGGCCCTAGAAATCTCTGGCATTGAGTCATCGGGCCATTGCAGAGGCTTTTCGTTGGCTCAATGAGTAAATGAATCGATAAGGCAATCTTTCCATGGGTCAATTTTTTGAATCATTCAATCCAAGGGCATATATGCTGCAAAGTGATACGCACGCGAATCGGCGGCCTGAAAGACTGAAACTATCCCTCCTGGGAACGATGCTGGTAACGCTCCTTGCGCTGGGGGGTTGTGGCGGGGGGGGTGGGACCTCCCCAGCGCCACCCTCGCAGAGCAATCCCGTGCCATCGATTACGGGCCTTTCACCGTCGTCTGCCACTGCGGGCGGTACGGGCTTCACCTTGACGGTGACTGGAAGCGACTTTATCTCTACGTCGGTCGTTGAGTGGAATGGCGGCGCGCGGACGACCTCTTTCGTCAGTAGCACCCAACTAAGCGCTGCTATCACTGCGAGTGACATCGCTGCGGTTGGCACATATTCAATTACGGTCTTCAATCCCTCGCCCGGCGGTGGAACCTCCAACGCCGCAAGTTTCACCGCCAACAATCCCGTCCCGGTGTTGACGTCGATCAGCCCGACTTCGGCGATTGCGGGTCAGGTAGCATTTAGTCTGACCGTTACCGGTACCAACTTCGTTTCCACCTCGGTGGTTCAGTTTAATGGAACGGCGTTGTCAACCACCTTTAACAGTTCGACCCAGCTAACCGCTACGGTTCCTGCCAGCGATGTAACGTCGGTCGGGACGGCACAAATCACCGTCTTCGACCCAACTCCCGGCGGTGGGACCTCCAACGCAGTCTCACTTTCCATTATTGCCACCAGTGTAGTGAAGATCCTGACTACGGCTCTCCCAGCCACAGGTGGCAACAAGGACTATTACTTTATTCTCGCCGCGACCGGAGGCGCCTTGCCGTACACGTGGAGCATCCCAACAGGTTCGCTGCCTTCCGGTCTTACCCTTGATTCGACTTCGGGCCTTGTCTCCGGAACCGTGGCTTCCTCAGCCGCGGGAGCCAACTTCCAATTCACGGTGCAACTCCAGGATTCCCTTACAACCCCACAAACGGCTACCCAAGTCTTCAACATCGGTGTGCTGGCCAGCCTGCCAAGAAACGATAACCCTCTTCCCTGCGGGTCAGGCTCTGACGTGGCCACAGCCATATCCAACGGCACGCTTCGGGCATCCATCAGCCCCTTTGGCGACGTGGACGTGTATTCCTTCCACGGCACGGCAGGCAATACGGTCACCATCGAGACATTCGCAGGCAGACTGAACTTATTCAACGACGGTGTAACGCATTCCTACCTCGATACCTTCCTCGAGCTTCTGGACAGCAGTTGCACCCAGATCGCGACGAGCGATGATATTAACCCTGGCGTTATCTTGGACTCCCGCATTCAAAACCTGACCCTGCCTTACCCCGGCACTTATTATATCCGCGTGCGCGATTTGCGCGGCGACGGCCGACCGGACCTCATTTACGAACTCTCTCTTTCCGGCGCGGATTGAGATTTCGGTAGAACTTGTGGATCGAGCCGATGGAGGGCTGCTTTTTAGCAGGCTGCTGAAAAACGATTCGTGTATGTCATCCTGATCCCGCAGAGCGGGCGAAGGCCAATTCGATGCGGTGATCATCGGCTCGGGGCTCGGCGGACTGAGTTGTGCCGCGGCCTTCGCGCGACAAGGCTTCAAAGCACTGGTCCTGGAGCAACAAAGTAAGCCGGGCGGCTACGCCACCAGCTTCACACGCCCCGGCGGCTTTGAATTCGAGGCCTCTCTGCACTCCACCACCGTCGGCTAGCGGAATGGCCTGCATAACTTGATCCCGGGGATCCATGAAACGACGATATCTCCACACGAGGCGTCCCGGCCGCTTTAAGTCTCTGTAAAGCTCTCTTTGCATGTTCTTAACAAACGACTTCAGAGCTGCTGCCCAACACGACTAAAGAATCCGCCATATGCCAACAGGGATACGAAGGGCAGCCTGTCCTCGAAACGAGTTGAGGATCGGGTCGAGTTGCTGGGGGGGCGCAGTGGGTGTGCCTCAGAAGTCTCTTCTGAGTGGGTTAGGGCATCCGAGCATCGTGGGTTCACGCCAAAAGCAGACCCGGTCAGAACCCCGAGCGTCTGACGTTCTCGCGCATGCTTGGAGTGGCCTGATGTTAACATAACGTAATGTATATCTTACACAGATTTAACGAAGGCGCAGAAAACCCGACCCCGAAGAGCGAGCGTCTTTAACAGGGTACATGCTAGACTGACGCGCCGGCGCCGTTGTCATTGCGCTTGGAGTTCCGGCAATTGAATGGATGGGAACTGCAGAAGCCGTGTAAACGTAAGCCCAACTCGCACCCTCCTAGCTGTCGGACGCCGCACGGTAGAGCAACCGTGGAAGAGCGAGGCACTGCCGCGGGCGACCTCACGAAAGCGACGATAGGTGGCTGAGTGCCTTGGGGTGATCGAAGACCGAAGGGACGGGCTGGAGGGAAGGCCCAGGGAGGCGGACCGCAAGCATAGCTGGTTTCGAGCCTTTAAGAACTCCAGGAGGGAGACACAGCAGTCCACCTGACAACTCGGATTTTCACAGGTTGCCATTCTTCCACTCGGCTTGAGTGCTTCCGCACCAACAGGAGCATTCAGCGCAAGTGCCATGGAAATCCGATTTTCCTGAGTTTTTACCTACCGCTTTTCGCCGGTAATCGTCTAGAATGATTGCGAATTGGAATGAGAAGGAGAGAACCAGAGTGAAGCCACTTGGTGCTGTCGTGCTTGTGGTGTTCGTATTGCCAGGTTTAGGCGCTGCGCAGGGGAACTCCGCCCCGGCCACCTTATCCCCAAACGAATCCGACTGGCTACCGCGCCACGTCCTGTCGGGGCCGGCCCACGCGCTGGGGGCTCCCTTTCGCGCCTTGGGGAAACTGATCAGAAGGGCGCCCGCTAAACCCACTACACCCACTACACCGTCTGAGGCGCAACCGGAGTCGACGGGCCTTATCGTCTTCGCCCAAGTCCAAGGGCAGTCGACTCCCTTGGGGCTAGTGACGACCGTGGACGTGGACGTTGGCTATCATTTGACCCCTCATTTTGCAGCCGATGTGGGTCTTCCACTCTACTTTGTGCGAGGCCCTTATTCCATTGTGACGAATCACGACTGGAGATACTTCACTCTTTGGAGTGATCCTTACGTGGATGTGCGCTATACCACCACGCACTCTGGGGTTAGCCTCACATCGATTCTCACCGGTACAGCGCCCATCGCGAACTCTGCGAAGATCTACTCCACAGGCCGTGCCGGCGTCGACTGGTTCAACCACATCGAGGGAACCCTCAAGGGAGTAACTCCGTTCCTAAACCTTGGCGCCGCGAATCAAACCGTGGGTCGCTATATTATGCCGCGGCCCTACAGCGTCGGCCGACCTTATTACTCTCTGGGCTTTGTTACTGACTTCGAGGGTGGGGCCAGCTACAAATTCCGACGTGTATACGAGATCGGTGCATCGTTCTATGCGCTTGTGCCCATTGGACCACAAAAGATATACAGCAGGCTTATCGCTCCAGATTCCTCCGTAGTCCGCGACGCAAACCATAACCGATACTTTGCGAATGCATACGAGACGATCGAACATTCCGGGGCCGCCCGCGACAACGGCTTTTCCGGATGGCTGCAGCTAGGGCATTGGCAACACGTGAGCTTGCAGCTCGGATACACACGAAGCGTTCACTTCTCTTACGATGCGCTCAGTTTGGCGTTGCACGTCGATATCAGCCCCTTATTCAGAGCGCCAAAGCCAAAGGAGTGAATCCTCCGTGGCGAGCCGGCTCTGAGCCTAAGCTGGGCGGTCCTGAGCCGAACAGGTAGCAACCTTACACCTTGCCACAGACATGGAGATCCTAAAGCCGTGGGTAAGCAGGGTGGGGTACCCTTTAGGAGGTAACTGTAAGGATGGGCGAACGTTGCCAGCGCTTTGTCGCCTGGGCGAGGTTCGGGGAACGCGCTCGATGGCTGATGCTGCTGTCCTTGGTCAGCTTGTTCAGCTTTAGTCGTCAAGGGCTGGGCGTGGAGGGCGACAGCACAACGCCAGCGTTCAGGCCTACAGGCACTCCAAAAGAGTCGGTGGCTCTATACACCCGTCTGCCCCTGAGCTTCGAGGTGAACCGTGGGCAGACCGACCGCCGGGTGAAGTTCCTGGCGCACGGGCATGGGTACACGTTGTTTCTCACCTCCAACGAGGCGGTCCTGGTCCTGCGCGAGCCGTCAGCCGCGGGAAACTCGAAATTCGAAATTCGAAACTCGAAATTCGAAACAGGAAACTGGAAACTGGACGGCCGAATCCCGAATCCCGAATCCCGAATCCCGGCTCTTCTGCGCCTGAAGCTGGTCGGGGCCGACCCCAGCGCCCAAGTTGTGGGGGAAGAGGAGTTGCCGGGGCAGAGCAATTACTTTCTGGGGAAAGACCCCGGCCGTTGGCGGACTCACATCCCCACCTACGCCCGGGTGCGCTACCGCAGCCTCTATCCCGGGGTGGACCTCGTTTACTACGGCCACCAGGGTCAGTTGGAGAACGATTTTGAGGTTGCCCCGGGGGTGGACCCGAGCCGCATCAGCCTGCGGATTGAGGGTGCGGAAGGGATGAAGGTAGACGCGGAAGGGGATCTGGTGCTGGAGGTGGGAGGAGGTGAAGTTCGTCTGCATCGGCCGTTGGCTTATCAGCCGAGCGAGGGCGGCAAGCGATGGGTCACGGCGCGCTATGTCCTTCACAGTGGGAACCGGGTGGGCTGGGAGGTGAAGGACTATGATCGCCGCAGCCTGCTGGTCATCGACCCCGTCCTGAGCTATTCGACCTATCTGGGCGGCACGGGAGGCGACGTGGCCTACGGCATTGCCGTTGATAGCGCCGGCAATGCTTACGTGACCGGATCGACAGCGTCGTCCAACTTCCCTGTCAGGTCGGCCGAACAAAGCACAAATGCCGGCGGCGGCGACGCCTTCGTGGCCAAGCTGAATCCGAGTGGCTCGGGACTGATTTATTCCACTTATCTGGGCGGCAACGGCGCAGACAGTGGAGAGGGCATTTTTGTCGATACCTCAGGGAATGCCTACGTCGTCGGCAACACGTACTCGACAAGCTTTCCGGTAACGTCAAATGCCTTTCAGTCCGACTACGGCGGGAACGGTGACGCATTCGTCGCGAAGCTTAATTCGACAGGATCGGTACTGACTTATGCTTCTTACCTCGGGGGAAGCGCTGCCGATTTCGGTCAGGGGATCACCGTGGATTCCTCCGGAAATGCCTACGTGACGGGCTCGACGCTGTCCGCAGATTTTCCCACGGTGAATCCGCTTCAGATCAGTAATGACGGCTGCTCGGTAGTCGTACTCAATAACGTGAACGTGGTGTCCTGCTCGTCGGATGTCTTCGTGGCCAAGGTGAATCCATCAGGCACAGCCTTGGTTTACTCGACGTATCTGGGAGGCTCGTCCGCCGATTACGGGCAGGCGATTGTCGTTGATGGCTCCGGCAATGCTTATGTGGCGGGATATACCTTTTCCACCGACTTCCCAACTCAAAGTGCCTGGCAGAGTTCTAATGCGGGAGGGGCAGACGCCTTTCTCACGGAGTTAAATGCGGCGGGCTCGGCCCTGACCTTTTCCACCTATCTGGGCGGGAGCGGACAGGACAGGGCGTATGGTCTCGCCCTGGATTCCGCCGGAAGTCTCTACTTGACCGGCGACACTCAATCGAGCAATTTCCCCCTTACCTCAGGCGCCTTCCAGACCAGCAATATGGGGCAGGGAGATGCTTTTGTTTGCAAGCTGAGCTCTGGCGCCTCCACCCTCGTATACTCAACCCTTTTAGGTGGAAGCGGCGTAGACCAGGCGACTAGTATCGCGAGAGATTCCTCAGGCAACGTCTACATTACGGGTTATACCCAGTCGAGCGACTTTCCAACCGCCAATCGCCTCCAAACGCTCCTGGGTGGCATATCGGGTGCGGGGTCGTGTGGCTCGAGCCTCTGTGCCGACGCGTTCGTAAGCATGTTCGGCCCGTCCGGGGCGCTTGTGTATTCGACCTATCTGGGCGGCAGTGGGGCCGACCTTGGAAATGCCATCGCCGTGGACTTTTCCGGCGCAGCCTACGTGGCCGGCAGTACAGCCTCCGCGAATTTCCCCGCCATTGCCGGCGCCTCCCAGGGAAGCTACGCGGGGACCAGCTCAGGCAGCAATGCCTTCGTGACTAAGGTCGCTAACCTCAATGCACCCGGGGTGGCTCTGATCCCTCAACAAGTCAACTTCGGCAACCAAACCCTCAACAACACCAGCGATGCACGCGCGGTCACGCTCATTAACGCCGGGAGCGCAGCCTTAGACATCACCAGCATTGTTGCCGGCGGCGATTTCGCGGAGACCGACAACTGTGGCACTGTGGTTCCCGGTGGGGGCGGCAGTTGCACGATTCAAGTCACGTTTACGCCGACTACAACGGGGACCAGCACAGACGCGATTACCATCACAGACAACGCCCAAGGCAGCCCCCACCTTATCACTGTGACCGGCACCGGAGTCAGAGCGGCGGGCTCCCTGACGATTACCCCCACCAGCCTCACCTTTCCGCCTGAGACGGTTGGCGTGACGAGTCCAGCTCAGGTTGTGCGCCTGGCGAATACCGGACTGGCCTCAGTGACCCTCACGGCCATCAGCATTTCAGCCGAGTTTGCGCAGACCAACACCTGCGGAGGTGTGCCGAACAATGTTTACGTTCTCAACGTGGGGGATTCGTGCACCGTCAGCATCACCTTTACACCGACCGGCAGCGGCAACCGCACGGGGTCTCTGACCATAACCGACGACGCGGCGGGCAGCCCGCAAACGGTCACCCTCTCTGGAAGCGGGAACCCGGTTTTCTCGCTTTCTGGCAACCCCCGGTCCCAACTCATTATCATTGGGAAAAGCTACACGACTTTTACGGTCTCTGCCTCCGCGCCGAGCTCCTTCATTGACAGCATCTCTCTTGCCTGCTCGTCCGCAGCGACCTGTTCCTTCAACCCGTCATCAATCACCGGCGGGCAAAGCAGCACCGTGACCGTGACTGGGCTCGCGGCGACAGGTTCTAATCCTTTGAACTTTACGGTTAACGGCACCAGCGGCTCGCAGACGGCGAGTGTTGCCCTGACGATATTCTTTATGGACTTTTCCCTTACCACGAAGGAGAGTCTGAATTCGGTTACGGCGGGGAATTCCGTCACCTATACCATAATCGTGACTCCGTCGCACCGATTCAACGAGGTGGTGCTTCTGAGCTGCGCCAACTTGCCGCAGGACGCGGGCTGCACGTGGTATCCCCCTGGGGTGACACTGAACGGCACCACGGAAGCCACGGCGTACGTCAAAGTAACTACGACATCGCAGTCGCGCACGCTATGGCGTGGTCCCCCCACGGGAAACCTGCGCTTCAGCCCGACAACGGGATGGCAGTTCATGCTCCTCTGGCTTGCGGCATTCGCCTTGCTGGCAGCTTCGGTGGGAACCCGCCGCGGCCTTGGTTCCTTGCCCCAGGGGGCCCGACCACGTCTTCGGTTGGCCGCTCTGGCTATGCTGCTGGCCCTTTTTGCCTTCGGTGCGGGATGCGAAACTTATTCCCAATACCCGCGCATCACTACGGCAACGGTATCTGGGACTCCGACAGGCAATTACACCATTACCATTGTAGGGACGCTGGGGAGTGACAATAGCGTCACACGAACGACAACAACCATCCTTAGCGTCGGGCCCGGATAATGCTCGAGGCCCTTCGCTAGTGCCGTTCCAACTTGTTGAGGCCATGTATCACACTCAGATGCTTCCTCTGCAGTTGTATGGCTTACGGCATGTAGGCAAGAATAGTTGGAACGGCACTAGCCGCCAGTTCAAGCCGTCGGTTGGCGACAAGGCCGAATTTGCCGGGACTGAGTTTAAAAGTGCTCAATTATCCATGAAGGAGGAACGCTCGTGGGTTTGATCTATGGCCGCACGAAGTTGTCCCTTGCCGCGAGAGGCAAAACACCCATCTACCTTCTCGCGTTCCTGGGCCTGGCAGGGCTCGGGATACCGGCAGTGAGCGCGGGGGGAGGGAGTGGGACTGCCCTCCCTGTGCCAAGCAGGGGGCAACGGCAGTGGCTAGCTCGGTTCGCGAGTTTGCCGCTGAGCTTTGAGCTTAACCGTGGACAGACAGACCGCCGGGTGAAATTCCTGGCGCGCGGTCAGGCCTACACGCTGTTCCTGACGGCAGACGAAGCGGTGCTCGCGCTTCGCAAGCCGTCGGCGGAACGAAACTCGAAACTGGAAACTGGAAACTCGAAACTCGACAGGCGAACCCCGAATCCCGAATCCCGAATCCCGGCTCTTCTGCGCCTGAAGCTGGTCGGAGCCGACCCCAGCGCCCCAGTTATGGGGGAAGGGGAGCTGCCAGGGCAGAGCAATTACTTTCTGGGGAAGGACCCCCGCGCTTGGCACACGCACATCCCCACCTACGCCAAGGTGCGGTATCGCAGCCTCTATCCCGGGGTGGACCTCGTTTACTACGGCCACCAGGGTCAGTTGGAGAACGATTTTGAGCTAGCACCGGGGGTGGACCCGAGCCGCATCAGCCTGCAAGTTGAGGGCGCGGATGGGATGAAGGTAGATGCGGCAGGCGACTTGGTGCTGGAGGCGGGAGGAGGTGACGTTCGTCTGCGCCAGCCGTTGGCTTACCAGCCGAGCGGGGGCGGCAAGCGCTGGGTCACGGCGCGCTATGTCCTGCACAGTGGAAACCGGGTGGGTTGGGAAGTGAAGGGCTATGATCGCCGCAGGCCGCTCATCATCGACCCTGTCCTGAACTATTCGACCTATCTCGGTGGGAAGGGAGGTGACGTCGCCTTCGGCATCGCCGTGGACAGCTCCGGTGACGCCTACCTTGCCGGCAGTACGAATTCCACGGACTTTCCCACTAAGAACGGCAAACAAACCTCCAGTTCTGGCAGCGGCGACGCCTTCGTGGCGAAATTGAACTCGAGCGGATCGGCTCTGGTCTATTCAACCTATCTCGGCGGCTCCGGCGCGGATTTGGCTATGGCCATTGCCGTCAGTGCAGGCGATGCCTTTGTAACCGGCAGCACAACGTCGGAGGATTTCCCGACCGCTCCTGCCGTCTCCAGCACTTCCACAGGCCCTTTCCAAGCGGTTTACGGTGGCAACACCGATGCTTTCGTTACGCAGCTCAACAGCACCGGCGACGGGCTGGTTTACTCCTCCTACCTCGGAGGGAGCGGCGCCGATTTCGGCCAGGGCGTCGCCGTAGACGCTTCAGGCAACGCGTATGTTACCGGGTCCACACAGTCCGCCAACTTCCCGACCGTCAATCCCCTGCAAGCTGGCAGCGGCGGTTCTTCGGACGTCTTTGTGGCCAAGGTGAATTTTCCAGGAACAGCGCTTCTTTACTCGACTTTCTTGGGTGGTACGAAACCGGATATCGGCATGAGTATCAAGGTGGATAGCTCCGGCAATGCGTATATTACTGGCTACACGTTTTCGTCAAATTTCCCCACCTTGAATCCCCTTCAGGGTTCCAATGCGGGGAACGTCAACGCTATTGTGGCGGAAGTCGACGCTGCCGGGTCAGCCCTGGTTTTTTCCACTTACCTGGGTGGAAGCACGGACGACAGAGGCCTGGGTATCGCGCTGGATGCTTCCGGGAATATCTACGTCACGGGTGTGAGCCAATCAACGGATTTTCCTACGACTCCCAATGCTCTCCAGATTAGCAACCGAGGTCAAAGCGATGCTTTTGTGAGCAAATTGAATTCAACGGGCTCCACCCTGACGTATTCCACGTTGTTGGGAGGGTCAGGTGCTGATCAAGGCAACGCCATCGCCGTGGACTCTTCAGGTGACGCCTTTGTTACAGGGTTCACCCAGTCGAGTGACTTCCCAACCGCCAATGCAGTTCAGGGGGTTATGGGTATTAGCGGCGGAAGCACCTGTGGCTCGACCGCTTGTTTCGATGCATTTGTCAGCAAGTTGAACCCGTCCGGCACCGCGCTGGTCTATTCGACTTACCTCGGGGGGAATGGGGCGGACTTCGGTCAGGGCATCGCGCTTGACTCCTCGGGCAATGCCTACGTTGCGGGGAGCACTTTATCAGCCAATTTTCCAGTTCTCTCCAATTTTTCCGACGTTGCCGGTGCTTATCAGGGGGCTCTGGCGGGGTCAGCGGGTAACGCTTTCGCAGCCATGATTAATCCGAGTAACGCCCCGGGACTGGCTCTCGCACCTGGGAAAGTTGACTTCGGGAACCAGGCCCTCAGCGTCCGGAGCCCCGTGCAGACGATCACCATCATCAATGAAGGTACTGCCCCGCTGACGATTACGGCGATCGCGTCGTCAAGCACCGATTTTGCTGAAACTGACAACTGCATTGGGACGGTCGCGGCGAGCGGAGGAACCTGCACGATCAATATCACCTTCACGCCGTCGTCGCTGGGTTCAGAGACCGAACAAATCACCCTTACGGACAACTCTGCCAGCAGCCCTCAAGACATCACGGTGATGGGTACGGGCGTCACCGCGGCAACTTCCGTGTCGGTCACGCCGTCCAGCCTGACGTTTGGGAACCAGACCGTGGGCAAGCTCAGTACGCCCCAAACCGCGACCATCACCAATACCGGCACGTCAGTGCTCAGCATCAGCCAGATCAGCGTCGCTGGCGATTTCTCCCAGACCAATACCTGCGGCGCGACGTACAATGTACTCAATGTGGGACAAAGCTGCACGGTGAGTATCATTTTTACGCCCACTGCGAGTGGCACCCGGACTGCTAGCTTGAGCATCAGCGACAATGCCACCGGCAGCCCACAAACGGTGGCCCTGTCGGGAGCCGGGGTGGCTGTCTTCTCCCTTTCCGCAACCGCTTCGAGGATTACGGTTGTCATCGGGAGCACGACTGCCTACTACACCGTTTCTGCCTCGGGGCCTTCAGGCTTTACGGGAAGCATCACTCTGGCGTGTTCCTCCAAGGTCACGTGCGCCTTCGACTCTAACCCGATATTCGTCGGGCAGAGCACCACGCTTACCGTGGAGGATCTCACCACGTCCATGGACAACCCGCTCAACTTCACCGTCACTGGAACGAGCGGGTCGCAGAGCACTACATTGTCGCTGACCCTTTTATTCTCGGATTACACTCTGAGTGCGACTCCCACCTTGAACACAGTCGTTACTGGGTCTCCTGCCACCTACAAAGTCCTTTTAACACCGATGTACAGCTTTAGTAAGCAGGTGTATTTTTACTGTAGCAATCTGCCGACTGCGGCGAAATGTTCCTTCTCCCCTTCGACTTTGACCCCGAACGGATCGTCGGTGGCGACCACGGTATTGACGGTCACCACGCGCATTCCGCCAGAGACTTCGTCGGCGCAACGATGGATACCACCTAGGGGTGCACCTCCCCCCGTGGCGGTGTGCGTCGCGTGCCTCGGGGCGCTCGCGAGTCTGCTCGCACTCAAGAGGCGTCTGGGCAGCCGGGCGGTCGCCCTGTTCGGGTCGCCGTGGGCTTGGTCGCGGCTCATATTCCTCGCCCTCGTGCTGGCCCTCGCCACGCTTGTGGGCAGTTGCCGAGGTGTGTACTCGCTCGGCGGCACCCCCGCCGGCAATTACTCGATTACCGTCAACGGCAAATACACAATCTCCTCCGACACCTATGCGGTGCGCACTGTGACCGTGAACCTGGCGGTCACGGAGTCGTCCTCGTCGTAACGGGTGAACGAACGGAGAGTACAATGGCTCTGCCGGCGCGCTGAAAGATGCCCGCAGCTGCGCCCCTTAGGGCAGGACAAAGTGCATCGCTCCAACACGCGATTGAACTCGTCGCAAGGACAAGGGGCGGGTCCAGGAAATCTATCAGCACCTTCCTAAAGTCGTAAATCCCACTGGAGCCCACTCCCAGCCGCTCTGTGTGTGGCACGTAGCGCCGAGCTGTGCTATAGGCTGCGGCTTTCGGCCTGCGACAAGATCCGCAGACCCCGACAACAGACCTCGGCTAACAGTCCAGTGGCGCGGCAGGCCTGCTCGCCGCAGGCAGGGCAGGCAGGCGTAATTCAAAGCCTCGAACATTGACGAATGAAGTTACGATTACCGCGCATTTCCCGCCCGTGGGTTGCCGTTCTCAAATTCCAACGCTGCATACGCCGCAAAGGTTGGCAAGTGAAACTCCACGCCACCGACGAGGGGAATTCCCTGGATGGGAACAGACTCTTTTGCCCCCAGATTCCAGAGTCGCCCCGCACGATTTGACGTCCTTACCCAAACCGACACGGATTCTACTGGACCTGGACTCGAATAATCGAGGATCTGGACAAGTGCCTTCTTGCGCCTTGGATCAGCGCTGCAATAGCAACCGGCGGGGGGGGCGTTGTAAAGCCGAACAAAATCGTTCCGTCGGCTCAGCAAAAGATGACTATCCACGGCCACCTCATAGGGATCCTGAAAACCCTCCTTGGGCACCGCGATCCGACCTTTTCCAAAGTCGTAAACCGCGTAACGATCCAAAACGCCCCCTGGGATTGACTTCGCCTCCGGTGGTCCCCAGTACGACGGGGTAATGAGCAGACCTCCGCGCCTGACAAAGGCGAGCAACTCAGACTGCAATTCGGCGGCAGGCGCTTCTCCATCGACCCAAAGAATTGCATTGAGGCCCTCAAAGGCGCGGCCAAGTGATCCAGACCTCTCCACAATGCGGTATTGCACATGGCGCCGGCTAAGGAGATTCAAGACTTCCCAGCTCAGAAACTCATGTTCCCCGCGAAAATCGGAAATAACCGCAAGCATTCCCTGAGGTTGAAAGCCGCCCCATTCTTCGTGGGCCCTGAAAAAGGAAAGGACGGAAGCCATCCTTTCCCACAGGCGCATCGCCTGGGGGTTTTTCCCGATCATTCCGGTTTTCAGACTGTCATCCAACGAAATCACCCAACGGCTGCCATAGGCTAGGCTATCAGCAATGGCCAGAGGGTAGTTGGCGGGATGCGATAGGTTCGACGAAGTTGGGGGATCAAACTCGAGCCAAAGGGCTCGCGCTTTACCAAGCCGGTGCGCGAGAAGACAGAACCATCCGTTCGAATTCACCCAAGGGATACCCGTTGGACCGGCTATGGCGACATCTTTCTCCTTCATTGTTTCCAGTCCAAGCCCCGGCCAAAGATTCTCCGTGACGCTCAAGATGGGAAAAGCAGAGTCCCAAGGGACTTTTGGCCGCGGGGACCGCAAGATGACCGGGGCACTGTTCGGTCGAGCGGGCGGGTTTTCGAGCAGAACGCCCGCCAGCCCGGCCTGCAAACCTGCCGCGATGGCTGCTTCTGGGTCTTGACGCGACGTCACCTGTCCTACAAAACTGATTCCCAATCTCCGCCCCGCTTCTATAAGCGGTCGCAGGGCGCGTTGTTGTTCGACCGCCTGGGGCTCGCCATCCGCCCAATCGACAATCAAGCAATTCACCGGGGTGCCCTTGAGGAGTTCCAGTGCCGGCGGCTCAATCCAGGCTGCCAGCGCTTCCTTGAGCTCGGCTCTCAGGGTTTGAGTCTTAAGGCGTGTGGCAATCTCAAGCGGCCCCCCCGGCCACTTCATAGGTATCCACGTAGGGTCCAGATTCATTCCCAACTCCCGATTTCAGTCTTTAGCATGGAACGATCTTCCGGCAAGGTATCAGCACGTCAACCGGCGCGCTGCAATCTTGCGCGCCTCGCTCGCCGCGATTTCCACCGAGGGAGCGCGACCCGCCCCGGCGGACCTCGCAACCCCCTGGTCCATGACGGATACTCAGCCGGACCGTATCCCCGCTTGCGCCCCGAGGATAGTCGAGAAGGCTGCGTGGGCGCAAGCAAATCACCGGAAGCCGCGCATTGTACACCAGAACCGGCGCGGCGTTGGCATGGCCTTCAACCGCCCGGAAGGCTCGGCCCGGTACCTCTGGGCACGAACCCCGTGGTACACTGCTGCGGAGCGTCGCGTCGTGGGCACACGGACGAAGTGGCATGGCCGTCCCGGCCATGAACTCTCACGGGCGAGACGCCCGTGCCACACGGCGGGCGGCTACGCTCGCTCTTAAGGAGGGCTGAATCTTCGTGGCCAGCATGACTTCACTCGAACGCACTCTGACTGTCCTCGATCAGGGGATTCCCGACCGGGTCCCCGTCGCGTTGCACAATTTCCTGATGGCCTGCCGCAAGCTGGGCGCCGATTTCCGCGCGGCCATGCGATCCGGCGAGATGCTCGCCGAGGCTCAGCTTGCCGCCTGGCGCGAGTTTCGGCACGACGTCATCATGCATGAGAACGGCGTCTGTGCCGAGGCTGAAGCCATGGGGTGCAAAATCCTTTATCAACCTGACTGCGCGCCCCACGTCGCGGAGCCCGTCATCAAATCGGTTGATGACATCGAAAAGCTCGTTGTCCCCGACCCCGAAAAGGCCTTCCCTCTGAACGAATTGTTACAGGCGACGCGGATTCTGGTCAGAGAAACGCAAGGCAGAGTATTCATCATCGGGCGCGCGGATCAGGGGCCTATGGCCTTGGCGGCTGCGCTCTGGGGTCCGGAGAATTTTCTTCCGGCTGTGGCGGACGAGTCGCTGCGGCCGCAGGTGCTCCAGTTGCTGGAAAAGTGTTCGCGGATGAACATCGTCTTCGGCGAAGCCCAACGACGCGCCGGGGCTCACGGCAGTTCCATCGGAGCGTATGGCAGTAGCCTGATCTCACCGCGAACGTACGATGAACTCGAGTTTCCAGGGAACGCGGCCTTTTGCACCGCCATGCGTAAGGTGGGATGTCGTAGTTTCGTGCATTCCTGCGGGGACGAAGCAGGGCTGCTGGAGCACCTGGTCCGTACGGGCGCCGACTGCCTGGAACTCGACCCTGCCACAGACCCCGCAGTCTGCAAAAAGACAACCCAAGGAAGGACGAGCGTGCTGGGCATGCTCGACCCGCATGGGGTGCTTTGGAGGGGCAACGTAGAAGAAGTCCGCCAACACACTTTGAACATCATGCGCGTGATGGCGCCGGGAGGAGGATTCCTTATGGGGCCAGGCTGTGCATTGCCACCTGAGACCCGTGCGGAGGCCATACACACCGTGATGGAATGCGCGAGGGAGGCAGGAGTTTATGCGCCTGATGGCTCGCTCCCCGGCCTCAAGTAGGGGAGGGCTCGGCCCTCCCGCCCCTGAACAGCAAACGGGAGCCCGGAGGGCTCCCCTACCGCCAAGGGAACGCCCCGGGGTAGAAGCCCGCGTCTAGCCATGCTGCGCAGCGCCTTGGGCGGCCGCCCTCTGACGTACGGAGGCGTAATCCGGCACACCTGTTGAACCCCCAATCGCTTCGATACAAAAGGCCGCGCAGGCGTTCCCGATCCGGGCTGCGGTCACGATCTCTTCGCCGTGGGCCAGGGCGGCGATAAAACCCGCATCCCAGCAATCCCCGGCGCCCGTCGTATCCAACACTTTCGCCGGGAGCGCCGGAACGCAGGTGCGATGTGCACCCCAGGCGACCAAACAACCCTCGCGGCCCATTTTCAGGACGGCGTGGCGAGCCCCGCGCGCCAGCAGTTTGTCGGCAATCTCTTCCGCAGAAGCCCCAGGGTAGATTACTCGCAGATCGTCGCAACTGGGAATCACAAAATCGCAGTAAGGTAACATCAGCTCCAGAGCGTCGGCCTTGGGTCCATAGCCAAAACCCTCGTCAAGGAAAGTCACTAACCCCCTTCGCTGGGCCTCGGCGAGCAATGACGCCGCCGGCTTACCGTCCATGGCCGGCAACACCCACAAGTCGTGATAGAGGAGATAGTCGGCGGCAAAGACTCGATCGAGGTCGAGATCAGCGGGGGTAAAAGCCAGATTCACCCCTGGCGTATGTATGAACGTTCGATCCCCGTCCGCGTGGATGCCGACAAAGGTGAAAGGAGTAACCTCACCCGGAGAAACACAGACGCCTGCCGTATCAATACCCAAGTTGCGCAATTCACGAAGAATGAATTCTCCGTTGAAGTCCTGGCCAATCTTGGAGAACGTGCCCACAGGAAGGCCCATCCGCGCCAGGGCGGCAGGAGCGTTGGCTGCGCCACCCCCGGGCATTACACGAATCCACTGGGTAGTGACCTGCGGGTGGACCCGCGGCACGGGATAGTCTTTGATGGGGCCGCTGAGCAGGTCCACCACCATAACGCCGATGCAGTGAATCCTCTTCACGGTTTATCGTCTCGCAGGCTCCATCCCGAGAAGTTCGCGGGGTGAATCGTACAGAATCGCCTTGGCAATCTCGAGAGCGTCAGCGCGCGTGTACTGCCCTTGCGCAATTTTCTGCGCCAGAACGATGGACAATTGCCTCAAAACTAATCGGGCTTTGGCGTATGTCCATTCGATGCAGTAGGCATCGGAGAAAAACCCGACTTGTTTGTTGGTGGGGAGCATGTCGAGGCGTTCCTCCATGACCTGCCGCATGACCGAAGGAAAGAAATTGTGCCACCAGTAGGCCGCCAGAGAGAGGTTGGGTAGCTCACGACACAGCGTGCACAGCGATTGGTTCGCATGGCGGCTAGCCAGGAAGCATTGGAAGCGCAACCGGGGATGGCGCCCGATCATCTCGCCCACCTGCGCAATCTTTTCCTGAGCCAGCCGGCTTGCCGTTTCAAAGGGCAGCGGTTCCGCCCCAAAACTGAACTGGAAGACGATTTGGTCGGCGTACGGCTCGAGGGCGGTCAGGAGTGCCTCGTTGATGTAGGAGGAGTAAGTATCACGTTCACGAGGTCCAGCCTGCGCGCGCCGCGCCAGAGCCTCGACCATTTCCGCCTCGGTCACAGGCCGGAGGTCAATGTCGGTCGAAATGTGGGTGGCCATCGAAAGCACCTGGCCAAAGGGGATGGTGCGCACATAATGGCCGAGGGATTCGTGAACGTCGTCCAGCGTGCGGATCACACGCTCGGTCAGGGGTCGAGACCCTCCGCCGATGGGAGCGGGGCTCTCCGGAGCCTTTCCCCAGCAACGCTCGAGTTCGTAGAGGGCTGTATCGAACTCACCCCACTGGCAGCGTGTGAAAAATGCCCATTCCAGGGAGTACTGGAGAATGTCGCCGTCCTGGCCGCTCCCCCGCCGCGCGTACTCCGCGCAGTAGCGGGCGATGTTCGCTCGCCCCATGACTTCGCGTTGCCAGCCGCGATCATCAGCACGTTCGCGAATCAAAGCGTCCAGTCGCTCCATGTTGTCGCGGGTCAGGGGCTCAGTCCAGCCGTAAAGGTCCTCCAGGATGATCCGGACGCCCCAGGTAGTACTGGTGTTCCGAATGTGTCTGAGAAAGGGGACGGCTTCTCGAAGGCGAGCGCGACTTTCCTCCAAGCTGGGCCACGCGGGATACTGACTTAAACGGGAGCCGTCGGGACAACCCGCAGCATAAAGGTCGCTCACTGCCATGTGGTAGAGAAGGACATCATGGAGTCCCTGTGCCCCGAGCTTGCCGCCCACCAAATGCGTGTGGGCATCGAGGAGCGGAATTGAGCACAGGTCCTCGAAGAGTTCGTCAACCAAGCGGTCGGTAACCATGGAATTCACCTCGCGCGGCCAGCAAGAATCCTATTGAGCTCCGGCCCCGTAGGCGAAAGAATATAACTGCTGCGACGGGAGCCGTTCAAGCTAGAAATCAGGGTTCGCAAACGGCGCGCTTTCCAGTCCGTCGGCTGACGGACGGCCTCTTCTGGAAACGCGCAAGTGCCAGGAAGTCGTTGTGCAATTCGCACATCAGGTCAGCGCGATTATACTCTCTAAAACGCGCGACGTGCCCTGGCCAATGGCTTCTTCGCGGTTTATGCTTGACATGTTTGGCTGTCTTCTGTATTAGCTTAGCGTAGGTGTTGACATTATCCAGGTACGTCATTCGATGATAGCGGAACTCACGGTGAACAGGCTTAGGGGGCCGGGACGCCGGCAGCGGATTTGCGAGCTCCTGCTCGAGCGTGGCTACGTTGATGTCGCGGAGCTTAGCACCCGGCTCACCGCCAACGTGGCTACCATTCGCCGGGATTTGGCCAAGCTCGAGTCGGAAGGAGCTGTCCGTCGGGTTTACGGCGGGGCTTACGCTCAAGCCCCACACATCGGCGTAGAAGTTGACTTTGGCTTGCGCATGAACTTCCACGCCGACGCCAAACGGTCTCTGGCCCTGCGAGCCGCAGCCCTGATCGAGATTGGGGATACAGTCTACTTGGATGCCGGTACCACGGCCGCGCTGGTGGCGAAGGAATTGGCGGGGCGGCATTCCCTCGTCGTGGTCACTAACTCCCTGGCTGTCGCTGACGCCTTGCGGTCGGCCAGGGGAGTGAACCTGTTTGTGGTAGGCGGCCGGTACCTCCCCCATACCCGGAGTCTGATCGGTCCCATGGCCGAAGAAGCTATTCGAGCCTTCCGTTTTCGCAAGATGATATTGGGCACGGCCGGAATCGATTGCCGGGAACGTGCCTTGACCATGTCAGCTCTGGAAGAGATCCCTATCAAACGCGCCGCCATGTCGCAGAGCGAGCGCGTCATCTTGGTCGCCGACCACAGCAAGTTTGGCAAGCCCTCGCTGGTGAGCATGATACCCCTGGCGGACATCCACACGGTCGTGACCGATTCCGAGCCCCCCGAAGACGCCTCTGACGCCCTGCATGCCCTCGGCATTGAAGTCATCACGAGCGTAGCTGGGTAGCCTCTGCTGCGTTCGCAACGCAAGCTTGGTTGGGATTTCCGCCGCCTGGCAGTGCGCGCGGGGTCAAAGCCAACGACGCGGCAACCAGCCGAGGTCGTTCGCTCGTCCCGGCAGCGAAGCTGCGCTGGCGAGTATTGTTTATGCATGAAGCACGAGCGAATTGCGGGTAGTGACGCATTTTGATGTAGCGCCGCCCGGAACCTGTCCCGGCATCGTCGGGAGGGCGGCACATGGCGGGCTAAAGCCCGGCGCTACAAAACCAAAATGAGTCACTACCGAATTGCGGGTAGTGGTGCAGTTTGACTGTTAGCGTGGTAAAATTTACGTCTAGCCAGTTCACGCCCGAACGGCGACTAAATATCGGAGGTATAAGAAGATGGGCCTTGCCTATGCCAACCTGGATGAGACAACGCGACGGTACATGCTTGAGGAAATTGCTCTTGATGTTACCAACGGTGACCTAATCATGGGTCGACGCTTAACTGAGACGGGACGGGCGCGATGGTTAGCGCTGCTGAACGAAGCTGCCGCATCGCACAACGACGATTGGCTTGCTGCCCAGCAAAAGGTCGAAGGATTAATTAAGGCGAAAGAAACCAGACACCTAAAAAGCGGCAAAGTAGTTGAAGTTGACGTGCCTATTACGGCAGCAGAAACATTAGCCGACGGCGAGTTCAACCGCTTCTATATTCGTGGCCTGTGCCGCCGAGCCGAAGATGCGGGAATACCTGCCTTGCTTGTGTATCGAGCTAAGGCTGTAGAAAACCCGCGACCTAGCTCCCAAGCCCTTATCGGAACAATGATTGACGCCCAAACTTTGCTTAACGACCTGCGCACGCACCAAGGCGTGGAACCCGCCTTGAAAATGCCTGGCGGTCCCAATTCGGGTTTGAGCGTTAAGTTGTCCTAGCGGAAAAATAGCCTACTCTCACCGTCGCAAGTATAAACACGTTGATCGTCATCCCACTCCATCAGGAATAGGAGCGCATCGCCCGAAATGCCAAGCCTATATTTTTGCGAAAGTGCAGTTAACTTAGAGAGAAATCGACGTTCCGCAGCATCATGCAAGTTCCTGTGGAGCAGTTTGTCATATCGCTCGTTATTTTGCTTTTCGGTGATTGGCTTTAACTTTGAAGTTGACATGGGCACAATTTCCCCTTACCGTGAAATTGCACCCCACGGCCGCTAACGCTCCGACTGGCATCGGAACGTTTCTTCCTAGAACTCTATATTACTCATCATTTCCTCAATTGTCCAGACGTGATCCGTGATTCCAGCTTCCATCGCAGGGGTAACTCTGAGGGTCTGGTGGACGCGGCAGAAGTTGTAGTGCATATAGTGAATCCCCACAGCATAGGCGTGATTCTCGACTTTCTTGCTGAATCCGTTGGTCAGCCGGGTAAACCTCCGCATACTCATCCGCATCGTGAGGTTCTGGCGCTCAACGTAGCTAGTCGAAACATGCTTGCTGTCGGGTTTTCCTTGAATGATTTTGGTTTCGCAGCCGATGCACTCGGCTGGGCTATAGCGGGTTTCCTCTTGGCTCCCACCATAAATCTTAATCAACTGCGCGTAGTCAATGTCCGCTCCGAAAGCCCCTTCGACTGCCTCAAGATAAACCCTCAAGCCATCCGAGGTAAGTTGCACACGATTGGCAAGACGGCTGGCTAGGTCATCAATGAACATGCGGGCGCTTTGCGCGTCGCGGTTCCCTGTCATGAATGAAGGAACTAGCTTTGTGTCCGCATCAATCGCAACCCACGTCCACACGTCGCCGTACCCGAACTGGCCTTTCTTGTCGGGGGGAACATTCTTTTCTTTGGCGTAGCAGAACTGCCAAACTTCATCAACCTGAATTCGCTTGCACTTCAGATTGCGAAGCGTGCGGTCTTGATAATCGGCACATGCGATTCCCGCGTCCTTAAGCAGTTTCAAGATGGTATGCTTTGCTACGCCAGTCATGCGCTCGATGGCGCGAATGGAGCTTCCCTCGACCAGTGCGGCGATCACTTGGGCTTGCCGCGTTCGATTCAGTCTGTTCATATGCTCTCCTAACTTACACTCACATTATACGTAGCGCTACGTATGAATGTCAAGAGAAAAGTGAGGGTTTTCCACAACTATTTTACTTGACAATACGTACCGCTACGTATAACCTAGAACTATGAAAAACCCGCACGCTGTAGCACTCGGGAGGAAAGGCGGCCAAGCCCTCGCCAAGAAGCTAACGGAGAAAGAACGCGCCGACAGCGCAAGGAGGGCCGTCCTGGCCCGCTGGGCTAAGCAAAAGGCCAAGACGGCTTGATTCCTTGCGGGGAACTTAATCCCTGTTGCGCGCTGGTGGCGGTCGCGGTAAGATATGAATGAAACCGCGCACCGCGAAAGCGGTGTACATCGTGCGCTCCACGATTTAGGTTTCAGGGCCGTCGAGCGGGTGCCTCCGCTGGGCGGCCTTAAATTTTCACGGCAGTAATTTTGCCATTTCTTCCGCCAGCGCCTTGGCTCTCGCCACTCCCTGATTAGTCAGTCGATACTTAACTCCACGTCTGATTCCCCTCTTGAGTACCAAAGGCGTTGCGCTTTCCACGAACGGCTTGATGAGCCGGTCAACTCTGTCTACTGTGATTCCAGATTGCTTCAGGCTTGTGTATATTTGATCACCTGAAACAGTTGGATTCGACGCGCAGAATTGGTAGCCAAACAAGATTACAAGGGCGGCGTCGGCGTCGCGATCTTCAGTACGCGGCAGTACCGTAAGGGAAACGATGTCGCCATCAAGGTGGAAAATCTTCTTAACCATCATGGCATCGAGCGCATCGGAGAACGTCATCGTACTGTTCGATTGCGCGGAGTTCTCGCCAACCTTGCTGATTAGTGTTTTGGGTGTGTCTTGAGACGGGACAGGCACGGGTAACTTGACCAACTCACTAAACGTTTGAAACTGCCTTTCGACTGCTTCCTGCGAGCCTTCCGCTTCGAATTCGTGTTGCCCGATCTTGACCTTCAATTTGTAAGCGCCTTCCATGGGTGCCTCCATAGTCGCCATAAAGTTTGCCATAGTGGTCTCTCTGTGTCAAGAGTTAGTTTTTCAAAGGTCTGGAAGTTTTTGGGGGGCGGGTGTATGATTGTTGGCGCTGTCGGGGAGCGGTCGGCGCGACCCTTTCTTTGTGGCCTTCTTTCTAGGTCACCCTAACCGGCCGCCTCCTTGAGCGGAGTGCTGCTGAAATCTCCGTTCAAGGGGGCGAGCCGCGATCAAAGGTGAGCCTCAGAAAGGAGATGCCATGAAGACAACGACGCCGCGTCCAGGCTATCGGGAAATCTTCTGCCCCTACGTAATTCGTAAGGGCAAGGTGATTTACCCGAAAAAGGCGAAGGTCTTTCACTTCTACGTCAAAGCGTAGCGGTGAAGTGATCTAAGCCCCTGCCTCCGACAGCACTCCCTCAAGGCTCACAACTTCGACTGTACACCCTCTGTCAACCGGATAGTCTCTTGCAAGGCTCGAAACGCCGCCTGATTGAAATCCTCTTTAGGTTGGCGCTTGACCGGCTTGCGCTTCGGGGGTTTGGTCGTGGGCTTCTTTGGCATGGCTCCATAATGCCACGCCCCCAGCGGGAGTCAAGGGCCACGAATTTCAAACTGCACCACTACCGAATTGCGCGACCTGTTGACCTTTCGCGCAGAGAATCATAAGCTTTAGAGTTTCGCCAAGCGACCGCGTTCAGATGGTTTTCGGCAACCGAGCAACGATGGACTGGGACAGGCTCCGCGGCATTGACCTGGACGAGCGTGAAGCTGCCATCCGACGTCGGGTCTACGACGATTCCCAGTTCTGGGCGGAAGCGCCGGAAGATCCCGAAGCACTCATCGGGACCTATTTCCTTCGGACCTGTTCGGAGTCGTTGACCGCTGCGGGCAAGGCCATCTCCTACCACATGACGACCGGGGTGCGCGAGACCTCTCCGGGGACCCTCATCGACCACTGCACAGGCAGCGTGGCAGGCGTTCTGTCCTGGGATCAATCAGAACACGTGGGGCTGGTGCGCGTCAGGTTCCCGGCCAAGCTATTCCAGCGCGACGACGGCAAGTTCTACACGACCGACATCCTTCACCTGATGGGAGGAGAAGGGGTGTTTGGTCTGTGGGAGTTTGCCGAGGTTAAACTCGTGGATATCAAGATTCCCGTAGGCATCCTGGAGACGTTTCCGGGACCGGCTTACGGACCTGCGGGTGCGCGTGCCCTAACCAACCGGGCCGATGACGAGCCAGCGTTCGGAACCATCCTGAAGCCTACGGCTGGCATCACGGACACGGAGGTGGCCCAGTTGGTCGAGGAAGTGGCCGGCGAGCCGCTCTTTATGTTTGTCAAAGAGGATGAAAACCTGTTCCCGAATCTCGACTACTGTCCCGTAGTTTCGAGAACGCGGAAAGCGTTAGAGGTTATTCACCGCTTGCGGGATGCGCGTGCCGGCCGTGGTCTGATTTACGCTCCGCATGTCACTTCACCGCCTCAGCAGTTGTACGAAACCGTGATGCGCGTGCTGGAGACCGGTGTCAACGGCCTCATGTTGAGCGAGTTGTACACAGGCGGAGCGGTGCGGGCAGTGCGGGAGTGGACTGCGAAGCTGGATACCCCGCCGGCAATCTATGGTCATAACAGCGGCATCTCCTGCCGCACGAATTCGCTCTGGCGCGAAGTGCTCGATTTGTTCGCGCGCCTGGACGGAGTGGATTTCCGGCAGACCGCGTTGCTGACCGGGGCGCGACCGCTCCTGCGGCCTCAGGGTCTGGAGTGGCGCAAGTGTGAAGAAGCCTTGTCAAGACCTCTGGGGCGAATCAAACCGGTGATGATCGCGCGGGCGGGGGGACTGGATCAAGGCAACATCATCCTGAACCTCATCGACGCCTCGGAGCACCTCCCCAGAGGGCAAGTCCTTTACCTCGCTGGTTCAGCAATCAATTCCCTGAAAGGGCCCGATGGCAGGGCCGACGGGCGGTTGGGGGCTCAGGCCATGCGGCAAGCCCTGGAGCTTTGGCGGGCGGGTGAGGCTCCGACGGGAGGGCAAGACCCACGGGATCACGTGCGGGCCCTGTACGACGTGGCGCGGGCGAAGAGGCTCAACGCTTTGGTAAGCGCCCTCGAACAGCGCTATCACCTCTCTTAGGCGGGATTATTCGTGAATGGGGTAGCCATTGCGGCTCTGGGCGCCGCGGTGACCAGAGCCACTTTCGGCCCCGGACGCTTCATGAATAATCCAGCTTAGGCCAAAGCAGGAGGAACTCCGTCCATGGATCACCAAGCGAATCTGAAGGCCTACGCCGCAGGAATTCAAGAACTGTTGAACAAACTTCCCTGGGACGCCATTGAGCAAGCCATCGAGGCCCTTTGGCGCTGCTGCCAAAACGGCGCGAGAATCTTCACGATGGGAAACGGCGGACATTGCAACACCGCCGCCCACATGATCAACGACCTCGCCAAGCACACGATCAGCTCGGACGATAAGACGGTGGTGGTGGCCGAAAAGCTGCGGTTCCGGACGATGTGCTTGAATGATAGCGCGTCGTTTGTCACCGGGATCGGGAACGATATGGGCTTTGACCACATCTTCAGCGAACAAGTCGCCAATTGGGTCGAGCCCGGCGACGTCGTCATCGGCATCTCAGGGAGCGGTAATTCCCGGAACATCCTCTTGGCCTTCGAGGAAGCCAAAAAACGCGGCGCCACGACCATCTGTTTGAGCGGTTTGGAGGGAGGTAGAGCGCGCGGGATCGCGGATATCAATATTATCGTTCCCCTTCATAAAATGGTCCAGATCGAAGATATTCACTTAATAATTAACCACATGATTGCGGATGAACTGAAGCGACTGGTCCAGGGGCGCCAAAAGCTGACCGGGTGACGAAAAGACCCTACTGCCTGGGGGGCCAATCGGACTAATACAAACACGGAAGGCAGAGTTACATTTCATCGGGCCATCGGACCATGGGTTCATCGAGCCATCTTCTCGATGAACCCATGAAACGACCAACCGATGAGCCGATGAATCAATGAACCGCTGAGCCGATCCTCATGCCCTTGACCAAAATCATCATGCCCAAAACGGGCGCCGACATGGAAGAAGGACGAATCCTCTCTTGGAAAAAGCGGGAAGGCGAGCCGGTCAAGAAAGGGGAAATTCTTCTCGAAATCGAGACCGACAAGGCGACCATGGAAGTCGAGGCGCCCGAAGCGGGCGTCGTCTTGAAGCGGCTGTATGCGGAAGGTGAGACGGTCCCGGCCACACGTCTCATTGCGCTCTTGGGCGAGGGCCATGAGTCACCAGAGGAAATCAGGGCGTTGGCTGGGACTGAGGAAAAGACAGCGGTTGAACCACCAGGGGCCACGGCAACACGACCGGCAACCCTTCCGCCCCCAGGCACTCCGGAAGGGGAAGGTAGGATCAAAGCCTCGCCGCTCGCCCGGCGATTGGCGCAGGAAAAGGGGATTGAACTCAGTTTGATTCAAGGAACCGGCCCCGACGGGCGCATCGAGAAAGATGATGTATTGCGAGCGGCCGAAGCGCGCAAGGCCGTATCACCCGCGGGCGATCTCTTGGTACCGCTTTCCCCGATGCGCCGGGCCATCGGCCGTCGTGTGCTTCGCAGCAAGCAGCAAGTCCCCGAGTTTAGCGTGACCATGACCATGGATATGACGGCCCCCCTCCGCAAGAAAGAAGAGCTTCGCAGTATGGGCAGGCACGTTTCGGTCAACGACCTCCTGATTCTTGCTGTCTCCCGCGTGCTGGTGTCACATCCGGATCTGAACGCGGAACTCGAAGGCGATTGCCTCCGCCGCCGTCGCGACATCCACATCGGCCTCGCTGTGGGCAGTAAGGACGGTCTCTATGTTCCGGTTATCCGGCACGCTGACAAGCTGAACTTGGAGGAAATCGCCACTGAAAGCCAGCGCCTGACGGCCAAAGCCGAGCGAAAACAACTGACCGAAAGCGACCTGGCAGGGGGTACGTTCACCCTTACGAACTTGGGAATGTTTGGCGTCGACTTCTTTACGGCTATCCTCGTTCCTCCCCAGACAGGCATCCTTTCCGTTGGACGTGTAGTCGAAAAACCTGCCCGAGGCGAGAATGGCAGGCCGGTTTGGAACCTCGACATGGCTGCCACGCTCACCGTGGATCATCGTGTTGTCGACGGTGCGGCCGCCGCCCAATTCCTCTCTGACCTGAGAACCTTCCTGAAGGGGATGTAACTCCTCAAACCTTTTGGCCAGCGAAACCGCCGTGGGATCTGGTGAGCGCAGCGGCGACAGAGGCTGCGTAATAACGGGGTTCCCCGCAACCTCAGCGGCTGAACAGTCTGCCCCGAAAATTGGCTAGGGAAGGGCGGTCCCGTCCTTCCTTGTGCGGACGCCTATCTTCGTACTCTCCCGGTGTCGCAAAGCGACGTGGGTGACTATAATGTGCAGGCCTTATTTGCGCCGCGTTACGGAAATACGTGACACACGCCAGACGCACGCTGTCATGCTGGGCCCATTCGCTGTCATCCTGAGCGAAGCGAAGGATCTCGGCATTTGGCTCAGGGTAAACTAGGCGAAGCATCCCCGCATTTTGGTCGAGAAGAAACATGCGGAGACCCTTCGCTGCGCTCAGGGTGACGGGCCACCGACCGTGTCACTTTCTTCGGTAACACGGCGCTGGAACGTGGTACAAGCATGGGGGCAGGTCAGCGCTGGGCGCTTATGAAGATGCTCTACGGGAAGGGCAAGAGGCAGTCATACTCTCGCCAAAGGTTGCCGACATCCGTTACGCCCGAGCTTCCGACCTCCTTCGCGCCCGGGACTAATTCCGCAAGCCGGATTATTCATGAATGGCGTACCCATACTGTTGCCCCCGGATGCTTCGTGAATAATCCGGACTAAGCCATGGAGACGAGCAATGGTGTTGAGCAAATCGGGTCATCCCTCCTTTATGTCCTTACCGTATTTTTTCCTGGCGCTCGGTTTGGCGATTCCAGCCTTCGCAGATTGGCAAAGCGTTGGTGGCTTGACCCCGCAATCTCCACAGGGGCAGCAAGTTCTTTTTTCGAGCCGCAGGGCTTTGGTGGCGGTTACCGCACTGGCCCCTGACCTGGTTCGCATCCGAATGACGCCGGGTACCCGGTTCGGCCCTGATTCCTCCTGGGCCATCGTGAAGACAGACTGGCCGCGAGTCGCGGTGGATTTCTCGGGAGACAAGCAGACGCGCGTGATGCGAACCCCGGAGCTTGAGATCAGGGTCCAGCTCGACCCTTTCCGCGTGGCCTTTTACGACCTGAAAGGCGAGTTGATTTCCAGGGATGCTCGCGCCATGGCCTGGGATGAGCGCCAGGTTCGGTGCTGGAAGTGGATGCCTCCCGACGAGCACTATTATGGCTTGGGCGAAAAAGCGGGACCACTCGACAAGCGCGGGCACACCTATGTGATGTGGAATACCGACCCGGCCGGATATGACGCCAATACCGACCCCTTGTATCAGAGCGTTCCCTTTTTCATCGGTCTCCGGAAAGGGAAAGCGTACGGGATCTTCTTCGACAACACTTATCGGTCTTCCTTCGATATGGGCGCCGAATCGCCGGACTATTACTCTTTCGGGGCCGAGGGCGGAGAGATGAATTACTATTTCATCTACGGCCCTGACCCGAAGAAGGTCATCACGCGATTCACAGAACTCGTGGGCCTAACCGCGCTCCCGCCTCGCTGGTCCCTCGGTTACATTCAGAGTAGCGCGCACTATTTCCCGGAGAGCACCGTCCGGTTCGTCGCCGACAACTTCCGCCACCGGCACATTCCCTGCGATGCGATTTTTATTGACAACGTCCACATGGAGGCAAACCGCATCTTCACCTGGAACAAGTCAGACTTTCCCGACCCCCCGAGGATGCTTACCGAGCTGCGTCAAAGAGGCTTCCACATCTTCGCGATCGTTGACCCTGGCGTGAAGGTGGACCAGAACTACTATGTCTATCAACAAGGGATTGCCGGGGAATATTTCTTGAAGAGGAAGAACGGAAAGGTCTACACGGGAGAAATCTGGCCCGGCGAATCGGCTTTCCCTGACTTCACTTCAGAAAAAGCGCGCGCCTGGTGGGGTTCGCTCGCGGGGGGCTTCGCCAAGGCAGGACTTTCGGGCTACCTTACCGACATGAACGAGCCCACGGTGGACGATCTTCCTCTCGCGCAGGGCTGGGTGCCGAGGGCACTCGATCCCGACGTGGTCCATTACGACCACGGGCTCAACTCGCCCGACGCCAAGAACCACAACGTCTACGGGATGCTGATGTCTGCGGCTACTCGCGATGGCCTGCTGCGTTCCCAGCCCAATGAGCGGCCGTTCGTCATCACCCGCGCCACTTACGCCGGCGGGCAGCGGTATGCGGCCCAGTGGACCGGGGATAACCTGGCGACTTGGGAAGACCTCCGCGCTAGCCTGCGCGTTGTCATGAGCATGGGGCTTTCGGGTATGCCTTTCACGGGCTCGGACATTGGGGGATTCGTGGGCTATCCCAGCCCCGAACTTTACACGCGTTGGCTGCAAGCCGGGGTGTTCCACCCGTTCTTCTGGACGCACACCGGCGGCAGCGACCGCACTTTGGATCCGTGGTCGTTTGGTACCCAGCTCGAGGAAATCAATCGGCGCAGCATTGAACTCCGCTACCGGCTGCTCCCTTACCTCTACAACGCCTTTTATGAAGCCACGCAAACAGGGCTTCCAATTATGCGCCCTTTGTTGCTGGATTATCCGGACGATGCAACCGCGATGGACTCGGCCCCGGCCAACCAGAACAACGAGTTCCTTTGGGGTAACGATTTTCTGGTGGCCCCGGTGGTGACGGCGGGCGAGGAGCAGCGCAAAGTGTATTTCCCCAAGGGTACTTGGTACGATTTCTGGACGGACCAGCCTTACTCAGGGCCCCTCACCACGGCCGTGGAGGCTCCGATTGATCGCATTCCGATCTTCGTCCGCGCAGGCGCAATCATCCCCATGCAGCAAGTGGTGGAGTATGTTGATCAGGCACCCCTCAATCCGCTAACCCTCGAGATCTATCCGGAGGGCAACTCCACACGGCCGTATTATGAGGACGACGGGATTAGCTTTGCGTGCCAGCGCGGCGGCTTCCTTCTCCGGCGTTTCAGCGTTTCCCAGCAGGGGGGCGCGGTGCGCGTGCAGATTTCCGCTCGCGAGGGCCACTACACGCCGCCTGCGCGCTCCCTGGTGCTCAAGGTTCACGGCCAACCGTGCCTGCCCCGTCTCGTCCAGGTTGGGGGAAAGACCCTGGAGATCCAAGCATCCCCCGAGACGCTCAATCGCGCTACGGAGGGCGCCGCTTACGACGCGGCGGGGCGAATCGTTTGGATCAAGGCGCCCGATCAAAGCGTCGCCCTGGAGGCAAGGATTCAGCAGTAGCTCGTTTTCGCCGCTCTGTTATGCAGACCTCAGTAAGATGGTGGCAAGCCAAGCAGCTTCGAGTCGAGCCAATGGGCTTCCCAACAAGGAGGGTTGGCAGGGCATGCGCTGGATGACCATTACACTTGTCACTTACTTCTCCGTCTCGCTGCTCGCTGCTCAGACCGGCTCAGCTTATGTTCAAGCTGGCCCGGACAGGAGAAGTTGGAAGATCGGGAACGGGCTCGTAGAGCGAGAGGTCCGATACTCTCCTCACCACGGCTTGTATACCGAGAGCTGGGTGCACAAGCTCACGGGAACAGATTTCTTAAGGCAGAAGCTTCCGAGCGCCCAACCGTGGAAGCGCGATTCTCAGTGGCGTATAGAATTTGAATTCTACGTGGACGCCGATCATTTCGCCGGAGCGAACCCGGAGCCTGAGGCTGATTTCGACTTGGTGGGAGCTGAAACGCGGGACGTCGCGCCACACGGCAGGCTGCTGGAGGTGAAGCTCAAGGCCAAGAAGAGACCCCTCGATGTCTCCGTTTTCTACGCCGTTTACGATGGCCACCCCGTTATCCGGAAATGGATAGCGGTGACGAACCGCGGTGAGCAGGCAATCGTCCTAAGCCGCCTGTCGTTTGAAGAGTTGGATCTCCAAGCTGCCCCGCCGAGCGAGCAGGTGATTCAAGGCTATTATGGGGTTCAGCCACGCGAGATTTTCTACACAGGACGCATTGAAGATCCAGCCATTGTAGAGATGAACTCCCGCACTCGCGAAGGTTTCATCGTGATGAACGAAGCCCCCGGCTGGATGAAGCACACCCAAATGATCAATTTTGGCGAAGGCGTCAGCGTTATGTATGACACCGACCTGTTTCCCTTCAAGCGAAGCCTCGCGCCCGGGCAGACATTCACCAGTGCGAAAAGTGGAATTGCTTTCTGCGTGGAAGGGCGAGGGACGGCTGATCCGCGATGGGTCATGCCTACCTACACCTCCCAGGTGCTTTTGAAAAAGGGTGCGGCTTTCCAGCCTCCTTGGTTCTACAACACCTGGGACCCTTTCACTACGAACTACGATGAGCCCCTTATCCTGGAGCTGGTCCCCATTGCAGCCCAAATGGGTTTTGACATTTTCACCCTGGACACCGGCTGGAGCGACAACTACAACGATAACAGAGTTGATCGCCAGAAATTCCCTCGGGGTCTGGATTCGGTTCGGGCGGCCCTCGAGAGCCAAGGGATGGGGTTAGGTTTATGGATGCCGATAGCTGCCGTCGGCCCTGAGAGCGCAGCCTACCGCGAGCATCCTGAGTGGGTCATGAGAGATGAGGAAGGAAATGAAAGGATTTTGGAGTTTCCCGAAAAACCTACCCGGTTCATGTGTCTCGATTCACCGTATCGCGAATGGTCGGCCAGGCAGCTCAATGAGCTAATCGATACGTACCACCCGAAATACATCAAACTCGACTTGACGATGGTTTTTGACGCCTATGGCCGATGGCGGGCGGGCTGCTTCGCCCAGGGCCATTATCATAAGGACCGATACGAGTCCCTGATAGGAATTTACGAAGGGATCCAGTATGTGACCGACCAGGTCTACCAAAAACACCCGGACGTGCTGTTAGATATCACTTACGAAACTTGGGGGCAGGATCACATCATCGACTACGGCTTGCTGAGGGCCGCGGACCTCGATTGGACCAGCAATGTCAACGACGAATCGCCGCAGATGGCCGGCCCTCGCCAGGCGCGAACGCTCCTTTACCACCGCGGCCTGGCGATCCCGGTAGAGGCCATGCTGATCGGAAATTTACTGGCAGACATGCCCACCAGGGAAGAGCGCTTCGCGACCGCGATCGGGTCGGCTCCCCTATTCCTGGGCGACCTCCGGAAACTCAGTTTGGATCACGTGCGGTGGTACGGAGACAAGATTCGCTGGTTCAAGCAACTTCGCCGCACGGTCCCTGTTAATGAAGGGTTTTTCCCGCTGGGAAACTGGCTCCAGCCTGACGCCTTAACGTGGGATGGCTTCGCACGACTGAGCAGCCGGGGCGAGGGCGTGATCGCGATTTTCAAGAACGAGACCAGTGTAAAAGATGTGGTCGTGAAGATACCCTCGTTCCCGGCGGGGCGCTTCAAGGTTCGTTCCATAATGACGGGCGATTTGCTGGGCACTATTACCGGCAACCAATTCCAACGCGGGACCAGCCTGCCTGTGCCAGCCGGGTACAAGGTCCAGTTGTGGGAAGTACGCGCGGAGTAGCCGGCACCGGCCCAATCCGTGCCACGCAGGAAGCCATTTGTAAGATGAGTGGACCCTGCCGGAAACCAGCTTTCCAAGCGGTTCAAGAAACCCGGAGCAACCCACTACCCGCCATCTCCCGTCAAGGCTCTTCGTGGTAGGCGTACAGCAGATACGAGGCGGCGGGAGAGTCCTCTTTCAAGTGGAAGGCGTTCACCTGTTCCCAAACCTGGCGGTCGCGCACTGTGGTTCGCGTAAGCTGGCGGAGATGTTCGGCCCATGACTCGACCACGAAGGTCTCAACGTAGCGACCCGGCACCGCCACATCTTCGAAAAGCCCCCAGCGCATAGCGCCATCGCGCCGACGCACGCGGCGGAGGCCAAGCATGGCCTTTGTGAACGCGGCCGCCCGTTCCGGGTCAATCTGGTACTCGACGGTAATCAGCACGGGGCCGCGCTCCGCTTCCGGCTCATTTACGGCCACCGGTCCGAGTCGGACGGCGGGGTCCACGCTGATATCTTCGCTCAGGCGTATCGGATGGCGACGCGCAACCCTGAGTCCCACCAGCATCGACAGGGCGGCGATGAGCAGAGATCGCGACATCCCGACATGCTCAGCGACAAAGCCCCAAAGCGCGCTCCCCGCGCCCAGTACCGCACTATAGGTGAGCAGGTAAAAGGCGAGAGCTCGGCCTCGCACCCAGGCCGGCGTTTCCAGTTGAAGGCTGGCATTCAGGGTGGAGAACTGGGTAGTCCAAACTAACCCGGCAGCGAACACCGCCGCACCAACCACCGGAAAGGAGTGCCACACCGCGATCAGGGCGAGCGCGCTCGCATAGAGAAGCGTGCCGGCCCGCAGCAGCCGCTCGATGCCCAATTCCCGCTGCAGGCGCGGCAGGAAGGACCCCCCGATCACCGCGCCCGATCCGAAACACCCCACCAAAGCTCCGTAGCCCGCTGCCCCGCGCCCCAACTCCAGGCGGGCAAACAACGCCACCAGACCCCAGAAGGCGCTCGCCCCCAGCATAAACAGGGACAAGCGGCTCAAGACCGAGCGTATCGAGGAGTCATAGGCAACGTAATGTAGACCAGCCCACATCGCTCCCAGGACGCGCTCCGCCGGCAGGACGCTGGTCCGAGGCGTGCGGCGCCAACGGTAGAGCACCACAATCACGCCCAGGAACGAAGCTGCGTTGAGCAGGAACACCGCGCCCGAGCCGGCTGCGGCCACAACGATTCCACCCAGCGCCGGGCCCGCGGCTCGCGCCACGTTGAAGCCCACCGAACTGAGCGATACGGCTGGCCCCAACTGGGCCCGTGGAACCAGTTCCGGGAGAATTGCCTGCCAGGCCGGGCCGTTCAGCGCGGCGCCGAAGCCGAGCAAAACAGTGAAGGTCAGAAGGAGCGAGGGTGTGGTGCGGTGCAAAACCGTCAGGACACCCAGACCGGCCGCGGCCACCAGCATCCAGCTCTGGCTGAAGATGAGCAGCCGACGACGGTCCACGACATCCGCCAAGGCCCCGGCCACGAGAGACAGCACGAAAGCCGGCAATGCGGTTGCCGTCTGAATCAGCGCCACCATCAAGGGAGAGGGCGCCAGTTGAGTCATGAGCCAGCTCGCCCCGACCTCCTGCATCATCGTGCCGATACTGGACGCAACCGTGGCAATCCACAGGGCCCGGAAGAGTTCCAGCCGGAGCACGACCCAGGAAGAAGTGGCAACAACCGGCTCCTCGGCCACGGCGCTCAGGGCTGTTGCCGTGCTCTCAGTTTCCCCGTTCGAGCTCGTCATCGCATCTTTCGACTGCAGAATCAACCTCCACTTCGCAAAACGCGCCCGGAAAAAAGCTAAGCGTTCAGTGACATCGGTCAGGTTATCGTTCGGATTTTCCCGACTACTTATGATACTCCGAGAACAGCTAGCTGTACCTCGAAGAGCCGCAACTCCGAATGCAACGGCTGGCTGATCCGAATGCCTGGCCTGTAACTCCAGGCCACCCGACAGGATCGAACTCTGAGTGTTGTCGAACGTGACCTTGTGACTTCCCGTGACATCGAGGCTGCGCGGGCAGGTGAGGATCGAACTCGAGGGAATCGCCACGGCGGAGTTGGTAGCGCTGAGCCGGGCGTGGTGGGACAGCGCGGCATGATTCAGATCACGTCATCAGCCCTCTTGTGCGAGACGATCAATAAACTTACAGGACCGCTGAACTGTCGCAGATAAGGCCTATTGGCGCTTATGTGTGACTCATGATCACCACACCTTGAGTCTGAGGCCGCCTGCGCCGGGATTCTCGAACGGTCCAGGAGTTGGATTCGATTCGTTCCTGCTCCGGCCGAAGTAATCAGTGTTGATGGAAATCGGTTTGCCATCGCTTTGTTCATAGGGAGCATTCGGAATGACTGCCCGGCCGAGCAGTTCCGTCGTCACGAGTTTGTGCGTTCGCTCCGTGTTCCAGGCCGGGTCATACTTCATTTCGAGGAAGAAGCCGTCAGCCTCTTCGACAACTCTGATTGCCGGGTCGAAGTCCGGTTTGACGAGAGGTGCGTTTTCGAACTTGGAGGGCTTGGCTCCCTTCAGGAACACATTGCCATCCATCCAGGGGCGCAAGGGGGCGCTGTCATACAGGCCCAAATCGGCGCCTTGCACGAAGAGATTGTTGTTGTAACGGTCGTCGCCGTTGGGGTTGTCGTGAAATCCCGCGATTTCCGTGGAATGCGCCTTAAAGAACGGCGTCTGGCGCTTGTCGGTGAGGGGGGACCGTTCGATGCCCCCGGCGAACAGGTTGTGAACGTAAGCGCCGCCTTGCGAATCGTCTCTTAGCGATAAGGACGAGAGGAAAAGGTTGTTGTCCATCAGGAACGGCCCGTGGTCCACTTCCACGAATACATCCTCAGCATTATCGTGAAAGAGGTTTCCGGAGACGCGCGTGCCTTGCGCCATCCAGTCCAGCCAGAGGCCCCGGATGGTCCGATAGATGTGGTTCCGGCTGATCTCGACGTCAATGGCGCCATGGAACTTGATGCCCGCCATCTCGGCGCCGCTGAACGCCTGGCGGACGTGGATGTCATAAATAGTGTTGCCCGTGATGGTGCTGAACGCGGCGCCCAGGCTGCCGACAATTCCGGCCTGCTCGCAGTGAGAAATGGTGTTGTCGCGGACCATGTGATGGCCGATGTTTTCCTTTGACCAGCCGTTGGCGAGGGCGCGGTCGATGGTTTTGACGTACCCCTCGGCGGTATTGGCCGAGGTGTTGTCCCACTCGTCGCCGTATTTGCCGAGCGAGATGCACGAACAAGTGGAGTAGCCGATCTTATTGTTCTCAATAATCCAACCTTTGCTCCAATGAGCACCTATCAGGCCGATCTGCTCGGCCGTGGGCGGCGCCCACGGGGTGGCCGCATCCTCCAGCGTGAAGCCCCGCACGGTGATGTAGTTAGTGCCCGCCTTTTCGGGATAGAACACCGTCTGACGCACATTGATTTCCACCAATTGTTGATTGGGGTTGACGTCCTTGAACTGCGCCCAGATGGTGGTGTTCTTGTTGTCCACTTGGCCGAACCAGAGTGCGTTGCTTCCCATGGGTTTCATCACATCATCCAGCGTCGCCGCTTCGGTGAGCCAATCACGGTTGAGATAAACAGCGCCGGTGTGATGGCTGCGGCCCTTGGGATCAAACCAGTCGCCGTGAATGAGGTCGCTGTAAGGATTGAAGCTGCCGAAGAATGAATTGGGGATCAGCACTTTCCAAACATCGTTCCCAACCTTCACCCAGTTCTTGATGATTTCCGACCCCTTGATCTCAACCTTCTCCCCCGGACTGGCCTGATAGACGATGCGCCTCGCGTCGGATTCGCCACCGCGCGGCGGGCTGATGCGTTCGCGGTAAACACCCCTATGCACTGTGATGACATCACCCGGCTGGGCAACGTCGGCGGCATGTTGAATTGTCCGGAAGGGGGCCGTTTCTGCACCCGGCTTGGCATCATTGCCATTCGGGGCGACATGGAAGTTGGCGGCTCGCGCAACGGTAACAAATGCGAGGGCACTTAAACATGCGACAAATATTGGTTTCATTTTTTTCTTTTTGTTGTTCTCGATTCCCTTGACCGGGGTGTGGAGGCCCCGATCTTTCAGGAAGCGCATGGTACCATGATTCTGGTATTACTTTGTTGCGTTCTGTCGCCCTGGCGGCGCCGGCCCGAGTAATGACTCTCAGAGGAAAACCTGGGAGGGCTTGCGCGGAAGGCGCAGCACCGCGAGCCCGGCGTATTGACAGGGCTTGAAGAGCAAAGGGTTGCCGACTTGAGCCTCATCGCGATGCTTCGGTGGGGGTCTCGATGTAGCGCTCGCGGGCCATTTCCGCGCCGTAAGCGATGCCGCCAGGCAGGTCTCGACAGGCTCAGCAGCAACAACAGAAAGTTGAAAACAGCTATCCCGGTGGCGTAGACTGTATCTCTGTGACGGGTTGAAATCAGCAATCCGGTTTGCTTTCTTGTACCAGCCGCAAACGAACTCGAACCCGCTCAGAACGCCCCACCCCACTGGCAGTTGGTCAGAGCTAGAGCTGAAGATAGAGGTAACATGACACCGACCGTCGATCCGCCCGGCCTGCCCGCGAGCATCGGCCCAGGAAGATACAAAGACGTACGCGCCGTGGTGCTGGAGAGCGAAGCTTTACGAGTCACGATCGTTCCCGACCCGGGCGCAAAGATAGCCTCCTTGATACATAAGAAGACCGGCAGGGAGTGTCTCTTCCAGCTTCCCGGAGAGGAGTTTCGCAAAGCTTCCTATGGCGCGCCGTTCGAAACCGGCGAAGTCTCAGGGTTTGATGAGATGTTTCCCGGCATCACCGAGTGTTACTGCAATATAGAGCCGTGGGCCGGCGTTAAGATTCCGGATCACGGCGAGGTCTGGAGCCTCCCATGGAAGTGCGAGATTTCGGGCGCGGAGGTTCGAACGTCAGTTCATGGCGTCCGCTTCCCGTACGTACTGACTCGGACGGTGACATTTGAAAAAGCCAACACCCTCCTTCTGCGTTACCAGGTCGAGAACCTTTCCGCGTGCGACTTTCCCGCTATGTGGGCTGCCCATCCACTTTTCAACATGACTCCGGGAACCAGGATTATCCTGCCCGATGCAGCGCGGAACATCATCAACACCGTGCCCGGGCCAGCGCTGGGTGGTTATGGAGGACGGTTCACCTTCCCCACCGCCAGGACAGCGGACGGCAAAACGTGGGACCTCTCGCAAATCAATCCCCACCGGGGCAAGTTTTACTTCAAGTATTTCTTCCTTGATGACCTGCAGGAAGGCTTCGCGATCATTCATGACCCGAAGACCCACGAGACGGTGGGCTTGGCTTGGCCGGTTGACCAGGTCCCTTATCTGGGAATGTGGGTCGATGAAGGCGGCTGGGAAGGTTATTACCACGTAGCGCCTGAGCCTTGCACGGCCCCGTTCGATCGCTGGGATACAGCGCGGCAATGGGGCAAGCTGCCGGTAGTCCCCGCCTTGGGGAGTCAGCGGTGGCTTTTGCGCATTACCGTTGATCTGGCTGACCACCCACGTCGAGTTGAAGCCGATGGAACGATCAGGTAGAGATCGCGAGTTGGAGGGAAGTGGCGGGCCTGGCCAATACCTCCCGCACCTACGCCGACTCACACGGCAATCGCGAAGAGGGGGCAACCGTGATGAAGCACAGGGATAGAGTCCTGACGGCCCTGAGTCACGAAGAGCCGGACCGGTGTCCGATGTATATCGGTTTCACGCCCGAATTTGCGGCCCGGCTTCGTGAGCACATGCAGCTAGAAGACACCTCGCTCTACAACCCACACGGCGGCGGCAACACGTATGATCTCGAACGTGCCCTGGGCGAGGACATGCTGTTGACCTCGGTGGGATGGGCCAATTCGTATTACATGGCGGGCGAGACGTATACCGACGAATGGGGCGTAGGATGGAAGCGCATTGAGTACACGACGAAGTTTGGCAAAGGGAGCTACACGGAGATTGCTTCACATCCCTTGGCAGACGATGAGGCTATCGAGACGTACAAGCCTCCTGATCCGGACCGGCCGGAAAGCTATAAAGAGGCTGCCCAGGTGATCGAAGCTTACAAGGACGAATATTGGATTGTGGGTGTAACGGTCACCACGATCTTTGAATGTGCGTGGGCGCTGAGGGGCCTGCAACAGTTGCTCATGGATTTTGTCCTCAACCCGGACCTGGCAGAAAGGATTCTTGACATCCCTTATCAGTTTCATCTGGCCGCGGCCAAGAAGCTGGTGCAGTTGGGTGTGGATATGATTTGGGTTGGAGATGACGTGGGCACGCAGCAGGCGATGATGATCTCACCCGCCTGCTGGCGAAGGTTCCTGAAGCCCCGCATGGCGACTTTTATTTCCACACTCAAAGCGCTCAACCCAGCGGTCAAAATTGCCTATCACTCCGACGGCTTCATTGGTCCCATTATTCCGGAGTTGGCTGAGATCGGAGTGGAAATCCTGAACCCGATCCAGCCGACCTGCGTTGATCCCGAACGGGTAAAGCGCGAATTTGGCGACAAGTTGTGCTTTTGGGGATCGATTGACGAACAGCACACGCTGCCGTTTGGAACACTTGAGGAGGTGCAACAGGAAGTCATCACCCGGCTCAAAACGCTGGGCAAGCGGGGTGGATTGATTTTGAGCCCCACGCACTTTGTCCAGTTGGACACGCCGATGGAAAACTTCTGGGCCATGGTTCGGACGATTACCGGCACCACATACAATCGCCTGAACCACTATTGAGTTCTGCGAAATTCGAACCCGAAGTGGGTAGCGCAGACCTGTTTGGCAGGTCTGCGGCTTTTCAATCCAGGCCTGCCTGCGGCAGGCAGGCAAGAACCGCAGACCCAATCCGTCATCTGACGGACTGCGCTGCGCGCTACGTCGGGTGGAGCTGTAGGGACGCATGGCCATGCGCCCCTACAATTTGGCTGGGCTGCCCACTGCCTACTGCTTACTGCCGGCTGCCTACTGCCTTTCCGAACGCGCAGAAAGAGGAGGCGACGCACATGACCAACTACGAGCGGTTCGTAAAGACCATCAACTGGGAAATTCCGGACCGGATCCTGACTTATGACGTGGTGGATAATCGTGCGCTCCTCGCAAGGTTTGGAGGCCAAGGGGACTTGATCGAACGCAATGCGCGCATGGCCCACCAGATCGGTCTGGACGTCACCCGCTATGTCCACGACCCCGAAAACCACTGGCTTGGGGCCAAGATCCAGAACTGGATTCGCTTCTTTGGTGTTGATCCGAGCAACTGGGGAATCGTCCAGGCCGGGGACACCGCCTGGATCGCCAAACGCCCCTTCCACGACGTCAGAGGGCTGGAGAAGAACCTGCCCAACATGCCCAAGAAAAGCGAAGTGGAAGCATGGTACAAACCCACCATCAAGACGATTAAGGAAGTATACGATGCTTATGACGTCGTGTTTATCGGCGCGGTCGAGGGCCCGATCACCGATGCCTTCACTTACACGGACATGCAGCTCTTCTGTCACGCCATTTACGACGCACCCGAGCTGGTCCAGCACCTCCTGGAAGTCTGTGGAACCTTCTCGCAATATATCGCCGAAGTGTTCGTGGAGAACCCGTCAGCGCCCTTAATGTTCATGGGCGAAGACATCGCTGGCAAGCACGGCCCCATCTTCAGCCCGGATTTCATTCGTCGGAAAGCCTTGCCGATTTGGAAACGCATCGCCAAGCCGGTAAAAGACAAGGGCTTCAAATTCCTCTACCACACCGACGGCCGCGCGGCGGAAGTCTTGCCGATCATTGTGAATGAGCTCGGGGCGGATGGCTTCAACCCCATCGAGCGTAACGGCTGCAACGACATCTTCGAGGTCCGGCGCCAGTATCCCCGCACCCTCCTGTTCGGCAACATCTGCTGCGAGGTGACGCTGCCCTACGGCACCCCAGAAGAGGTGGAGAGGGAAACGCGTGAACTCATTGAGAAGGTGGGACCGCAAGGGGGAATTCTCATCGGATCCTCCAGCGAAGTACATGATTTGGTTCCCATGGAGAACGCGCTGAGGATGTATGAAACCGTACACCGCTACGGCCAGTATCCGATCACGGCCGGAAATTGCTGATGGCGGTTGGCGGGCAATGGCGGAGAGGTAGATTGAATTGTATGATCGAATGCCTACATCCTGAGGTAAGCGCTAAGCCGGCGCGGGTGGTTCTTTTTGATTTCGATGGTACCGTCTCTCTGATTCGCACGGGCTGGGTGGATGTCATGACCCCGATGATGGTCGAGATCCTCGCGGCTCTCAAGACCGGAGAGAGCGAGGCGGAGCTATACGCGATCGTCGAAGAATACGTCGCGCGCCTCACGGGGGAGCAAACGATTTATCAAATGATCGAGCTGGCCAGGCAAGTGGAGTTGCGCGGAGGAAAACCCCTGGACCCTTCGGTCTACAAGAGAATGTATCTCGACCGGCTACTCGAGAAGATCCACCATCGGCGTGAGGAACTCCGCCAGGGCAAGGTGCCGCCAGAAAAATACCTCGTTCCGGGCGCCCGCGCGTTCCTCGAAGCCCTAAAAGACCGGGGGTTAAAACTCTATTGTGCCAGCGGGACGGATCAGTCTTATACCCTGGAGGAAGCCGCACTTCTGGACGTCACGCGCTACTTCGACGGCGGCATCTACGGCGCCTTAGAGGACTACAAGAGTTTCTCCAAAGAGATCCTGATTCAAAGGCTCATCTCCGCCCTGGAATGCCGCGGAGACGAGCTCCTCGGATTTGGGGACGGGTACGTGGAAATCAAGAACGTCAAAGACGTTGGTGGGGTGGCTGTCGGCGTCGCCACCGAGGAACCCGAATGCCAGGTGGTGAATGAATGGAAGCGGCGGCGGCTGGTAAACGTGGGCGCGGACTTCATCATCCCGAACTACCTCGGCCACGAACAGCTCCTCCGCACCTTGTTTCAAAGGTGACCGCGCCATATGCCATCCAAATACGAGACGTTTGACCGCTCACGCCTTCTGCTCAGACCCTTGAGCGAGCGCACCCACGACATGCACCTCGATTACGTCCTGGGGCTCGAGGCTCAACCCCCGAGCTACGCTCATCCCCAGCTTCCGGAGGTTGCCGCGCGGATCATTTCGGCCAGGGCCAAGGGCGCGGCGCGAATCCTGATGATGGGAGCGCACGTGATCAAGGCGGGCATGAGCCGCTACATCATCGACCTGGTGGAACGCGGCTTCCTGAGTCACGTGGCGATGAACGGCGCGGGCGCCATTCACGATTATGAACTGGCCCGCGTCGGCGCCACCACGGAAAGCGTGGCCCGGTACATCCGCAGCGGCGAATTCGGCCTGTGGCGGGAAACCGGCGAGTTGAATCACTGGATCCAGGAGGCGGCCGAACTCTCACTGGGCCTGGGGGAAAATCTTGGCCGGCGAATCGAAGCCAGCAACTTTCTCCACAAGGCCCTGAGTATCTTCGCGGCGGCTTATCGGCTTTCCGTGCCCGTCACGGTTCACGTGGGCATCGGCTATGACATTGTCCACGAGCATCCCAACTGCGACGGGGCGGCCTGTGGCGCCGCCAGCTACCGCGACTTCCTGATCTTCGCGCGCGCCGCAGAAAACTTGGAAGGCGGTGTGTTACTCAACTTCGGGTCCGCTATCATGGGCCCCGAGGTGTACCTGAAAGCCCTATCCATGGCTCGGAACGTGGCGCACCAGCAAGGGCGCTCGCTACGGCATTTCACCACGGCCGTGTTCGACTTGGTGCCGATTCAAGGCGACATCCATCACGAGTTGCCCAAGAGCGACCCCGGTTATTACTTCCGCCCTCACAAAACGATTCTGGTTCGAACTGTTGCCGACGGGGGAGAAAGCTTCTATTTCTGCGGAGATCACCGGGCGACGGTTCCCGCCCTGCGGCGCGCCTTACTGGAGATCACATGACAACTGCCGAGATTCTGGCTGGCTTTCGGAAACTCGCCGCGCTGGTGGTCGGGGATATTTGCCTCGACCGCTGGTGCACTTACGATCCTTCCACCTCGGAGCCTTCGCGCGAGACAGGCATCCCACGCCTCGGAGTGGTTTCGACCGAGGTCACCCCGGGTGGAGGCGGCACCGTGGCCAACAACCTGGCCGCTCTGGGCCCAGGGCGAGTCGCGGTGCTCGGCGTCCGTGGCGATGACGGTTTTGGGTTTGAGCTGGAACGCGCCTTGGGTGAACGTGGCGTCTCCGGGGAACTCCTGGTAAAGGTTCGCGGCTGGCAGACGTTCACTTATACCAAGCTCTTGAACGGCCGGACGGGCATCGAGGACCAACCCCGAGTCGACTTCATCTCGACGCAACCTCTCCCCAAAGAGGCTGAACAGCGGATCCTTGACAACCTCCTTTCTGCCATCGCCGCCTACGACGTCGTCCTGGTAGCCGATCAAGCGGAGACGGACGCCGGAGGCGTGGTCACGCCAGCCGTGCGCGAGCGCATTATCGAGCTTGCCGCAAAATTCCCCGCCAAAGTATTCCTGGTAGACTCCCGCAAGCGCATCGACTTGTTTCGGAAGGTGATGGTTAAGCCCAACCGCCAGGAAGCGGAAACCGCCAGCCAGAAGCTTTTTGGAGCCGTCGACTTCCCCCGCTTGCGCCATCACTTGCAGGCGAAGGCGATGCTGGTCACGCATGGTCCGAAAGGCGTTTTGGTGGTGGAGGAAGGCAAGGAAAACTGGGTTCAGGCGCGGGCCATCGAAAACCCTGTGGACATCTGCGGCGCGGGGGATAGCTTCGCGGCGGGGACGGCGCTCACCATGGCGGTCACGGGCGACGCTGCGGCTTCTGCGCGCTTCGGCAATCTTGTGGCTTCCATCACGATTATGAAGAAGGGAACCGGCACCGCGTCGCCCGAGGAAGTCGTGGCCGCTGACGAAGCGCACGGCTCCGTGGTTTGCCGAAATTGAGGGAGAAAGAGCGAATGAACCGGAGCGTCATTGGACGCGCGTTCCTCGTCGCACTTCTAGGTCTTTCGCCGGGAGGTTTCGCCGTGGACAACTATTCCGTGAGGAAGAAAACTGTAGAAGGTCACACCACCTATCACCTGGCCGCCGCCCAACACAAAATGGATTTCGGCCTTGTGCCGGATATCGGCAACTTCGGCTACACGTTCACGGTTAAGGGGAAGAAGGTTCTCCTCGCTCCGGATTCTCTCCAGGCCTACATAGAGAAGCGTTCACTCGGCCGCGGCATCCCTCTCATGGCGCCGTTTGCGAACCGCATTGATCGCGACTACTACTATTTCCAGGGGAAGAAATATCTGTTGAACGAGGCCTTGGGGAATTTCCTGCGCACGCCCCCCAAGAATTATCCCATCCACGGCCTCCTGGCGTACGACGCTCGCTGGGAAGTCATCAAGACCGGCGCCTCCAGCGCCACGGGGGCCTATGTCACCTCGCGCCTGGAGTTCTACAAGTATCCGGACTTGATGGCCCAGTTCCCGTTTGCCTGTGTCTACGAAATAACCTACCGGTTGAAAGATGGAAAGCTGGAATGCAAAACCAAAGTTTCAAACGTGGGCAATTCCCAGATGCCAATTCATTTCGGTTATCACCCTTACTTCGTGCCCGACGGCCCCCGCAGCGGTTGGACGCTGCACATCGCCGCCAAGCGCCACTGGATCGTGCCCGAGGATCTTATTCCCACCGGCCAAACCGAACCCACCGAGGCATGCCTGCCTGAAGCCACCACGAGCCTGACGCTGGGGAAGACCTTCGTCGATGGAGGATTCACGGACCTGCAACGCGATGCGCGCGGCTTGGCGCACTTCTGGGTGGCTGGGACAACGCAAAAGGTAGAGGTGGTTTTTGATCAGGGATACAACACCGCCATCGTGTATGCTCCGCTCGACACAGAAATGGTCTGCATCGAGCCGCAAACCGGTCCCACCAACGCTTTCAACCTGGAGCACGAGGGGAAGTTCAAAGGCCTGATCGTTCTCGACCCCGGGAAGACTTTCCAGGCGAGCTATTGGATTATTCCCACAGGCTTCTGACTCACGCCCCTCGCCACCCTACGAGTCTGTGTAATAACTCTATTTCAATACGCCTCTCGTAGAGGCGAGCGGAACCTGTCCCAGGCTCGTACGCTCTCATGGCCACCGGCTTGGCTGCGCCCCTCATTGGCACTAGGTTGACTTCTGCGTTTCCACGGTGAACCCCGCCCGGCCATTCCCGAGGTGGCCGACGTCACGTGAACCTGCAACCTCTACGCGACAGCGCCACGCATGTGCGCTGGTCATTCAATTGTCTTAACGCCGCCCCGGTGCTAAAGTCGTTGATGACGTGCTGGGGGGGGCCGAATCTTTATGTCGGGGTCTAGGAGAAATAAGAAAAGAAAGAGAGCTGACAGGCAGAACCAGACAAAACGCAAGACAATCAAAGAGGAGGCCCGCTCAACCATCGGGAAGACGGCGGAACCGAGCACCAGCAATGTACAGCGACCGTGGTGGAAACGCGCGCCACCGCTCGTTTTAATTCTATTCACCTCGGCAGCTTCGTTAGTGACATTCTATGCCTCTTGCCCGAGAGTCTCTATCGAGCCCACGCCCGCCCTGAAGACGTCAGATCCCTACTCCGCCCGCTTTGTGGTCACGAACACTGGCCTATTTACGATCCATGACGTCGCGGCGTTCTGCGGCCACCCGTTCAAGATCACCCACGACGCAGGCGCAACCTGGCAAGACCAAATAGGATGGGATAGGGCGACGGAGGCTGTTATAGGTGATTTGCCATCGGACCAATCTGTTACCGCCACATGCCCAGCCCCGCCGATCAGGATCGGATTCTCTGATGGCACAGTAGTCCCTCCCGCGCCGCCCGAGGGATTCATCGTTAAAGTGGCCTTCCGGCCTGACTACTGGCTAACGCCCAAAACAAAGAGTGCGAGGTTTGGTGTCGCGTTCGGTGAAGATGGCCACCCATACTGGTTCAAGAAGCCGCTGCCCCAAAACCGTTCCATTCCCCAACCACCCAGTCGCTAGCCCGGATTCCTCCCCACGTAACAGCAGGTAGCGGGGTATCACATTACTCTGCGCTTCTTCTCTTAGGTTGCTCGCCCCAGTGGTGCCTCAAGAAGTGCCGCAGAGTTACAGAACAACTCTGCGCTACCTGCTTGCCGCGAGCCCGGCACCCCGGTCCGCCGGGGCGGGCTTGATTTTGTACCGACCTGTCGGGCCTGCCCCCATGAAAAGGGCCGCTCCGTCTCGCTCTAAATGTCACAGGGCGGCAAATTGCAGGGTCCTGTTCAGGGGCGTGAACTCGGTCAGGTACAGGGTGACTCCTTCCAGGCGGGGTTCGGCGCCGCGTAGTTGGGTCCACGTATGGCTCCGGAAGCCTGGACCCATGCGCAGCCGACGGCCCGTGAGTTCGTAGCTCGCGAAACCCTCTCCCAGGACGTAAGCGTTGGGCACGTCTGGCACGGGAGCCAACCCATCGCCCGTGAGCTCGCCTCCCGGCCGCAAGGTGATCTCCAGCAAAAGCGGAACCCGGTCGGTGCCACGGACGTCCAGGGAAAGTTCGAATCCGTCCTTGGTCTCGCGAATATCCACGCCAGACCGCAAGTGGCAGATATTGCTGTGGGCGCGACGGGAGTTGGGCATAGGCTGCCAATTCCCGTCCGTGCGGCGATCCTGCGCGTCCAAGGGTTGCAGGTAGTAACCTTCCAGTTCCTGCTCCAGCCGATACACGCTTCCCAGGTGTGTTAGCGGAGCGGAAAACTGTCCTTTGCCGAAAAAGGCGCTGGCCAGGCGCACGGCCTCCACCACCGCCCCGCAGTGACGGAAGGAAAAGAACCGCGAGTCTCCGCCCAAGATCGTGGCGCTGCGATCACCACGGCGGATGTGCGCGAACCCGGATGAGGGGAAAAACTTGTCGTAGTTGGTGGGCAACGCCTCGCGCGGCGGCAGGTCCCGCCGAAGTTCGGCAATCTCCAAAAAGTAGATCAACTCTCCGCCCAATTCCGGGAGATGCTTACGCTCGATGTCGTCTGCGACCGTCGCGAAGCGTCCGTTACGGTCGTGGCGCGCCAGGAAGCGGTAAGCGTGGTAGTAAGGGCGCAAGGTAGCGGGCTGGAAGCGATCTTGGCGGCGCGAGATGTCGGTCGCCACCTCACCGTTGGGGTGCAAGAAGTAGATCATCGTTTCCAGGTTCTTCCGCACCGGTTCGAACAGGACGGGGCGATCCAGCATCCGGCCAGCAGTCAGCAACGCACGGTCGGTCACCGCATTGTAGATTCCCGTGCTGCGCTCGGTGAACTCTCCTTCTTCGTCCAGGTCAATACCTTCGGCCAGCCATTCGTCCAGGCGCGTGAGGTAACGAGGATCGGGAAAAAGGTGCTGGCAGCGCGCCAGGGCGGACACGACGACCCAGCGGTGGTTGGGGGTATGGATGCCTCCTGTTGTCAAGGCGGAGGCACCCCGCTGGACGAATGTTTCTAGCGCCGTCTCCAGCCGGCGCGTTTCCCCATACTTTCGAGCCCGCAAGACCTCAGCGGCAGCGCACAGCGGTTCCAGCACGAAAGCCGTGTCGGGGGGCGACCCGAAGTTGGTGATAGGCAGGTCGATAGAGCCGTCGCCATGCTGGATGCGAACTAGGTGCTCAGCCGCGCGCTCCATCCGTGCGAGCAGGTCGGCGCTGCGGTGGTAGCGAGATTCCGGGGCCAGAAAGAGGGCGGCCAGGTTCGAGAGGAAGCCGGCGGTGGCTCCAGGCTGTGGGATGTCATGCGTGTCGCGCAGCCCCCCATCCGTTTGCTGCCTGAACAGCGATTCCTCGGCAGCCCGTTCAGCGACCTTCAGCAAATCCGGGTAAATATCGTCTCTGGCCGGCGAAGTCTCTTCCTTTGTGCTGGTCAATCCCATCGACGCCGACGTCCCCACCACGCTCAGGAATTCCCTTCGGTTCATAAGAAAAGAGCCTCTTCCGGGTTTAGAGTGGGTGACCACCATAGGTTGTGGTCGAGCCTGCCGTTCATGCTGATGTTTCCGGTCTGGGTTAGAGACCGAGACCGCCATTTCGTAGGGCCGGGGCTTGCCCCGGCCTATGCCCTCCAACGTCGGAGGAGAGGGTAGCCGATTCTGCCGGCACCCGCTGCCCGAACCCACCAAGCCGCGCTAGGCCGAGGCCCCACCTGGAACGAAGGCCGGGGCAAGCCCCGGCCCTACAACCCATGATGGGCGGTGGCTGTCCGCCCCCTCTTCATCCGTCAGCCGACGGATAGTTTCCCCACCCTCTGTTATTGCCGGTCAGTTCCTGCGGCTTGGCGCGCTGGCCTGCGAGCCGGCGGGCCCTCCTAAGCCCTCCGGGCGTCGGAGGGCGGGCTCCGCTTTGCACCAGGCGAGCTGCAAGGCTAAGACCCGCGTGGATGGTCCGGAGGCAGCAACGTTGTTAGGCGTCCACAGGGCCACGCGGTAGCTCTTTCCATCGGAACGACGCGCCAACAATTCCACCCGCTGGGGCGCAAACCACATTCCCTCGTCGGGGGCCACCAGCTTTACTTTCGGAGGATTTTGCGGAAGGCGACCCTGCTGCGTGTCCAGGGCGAATGTGCCGCGTGCGCTCGAAACTTCACCGATCTTCTCACCGTCCAGGATCACGGCCACAGAGCCCCAGCTTCCGAGCTGCGTTCCTTCTACCCTCAGGAAAGTCTGCTTAATGTCGGACCAATCGGGTCGTTCTGCCATTGGGTAAGAAGCCTGCACTTCCTGTGGGAACAGGCGATCACGCGTTTGCGTAAGTCTGGCCGCTTCGGCATCTCCGGTTTCTGGAGTCCGATGGTCCGATCCAGATCGGACCTGAAATCGGACCTCCCGTCCCAGCGGGGTCGGCTCCGAGCCTTTACCCACGATCACCATCGATGCGGTTCCATGCCGCTCGACCCTTACGTTGACCTCCCCGGCCTCCCGGATGATTGTTGCGCGGTACGGGGGACCGTCAGCCGAGTAGACGTGTGCCCACTGGAGCTCCGCTCCGTCCGGGACGTGAAGGCTTACGGTCACCGCTTCAGTGGCTGGAACCTGTCGCGACAGGAATCGAACCCGCGAAGTGACCGGCGCGACGTAGTGCCCGGCTCCGTTGACAAACAAGTTGACGTCGTTGGCGCCGCTGACCGCAATACAATGCGGCAACAGGACCTGTTCCTTGCCGATAAGGGCGGAAAACAGTGGCGCGTAAATCTCCAACAGGTCTGCCGCACGAGTGTCGGGCTCCTGCTGTGAGATCGGGAATTCGTGCGCGATCATTTGGGGAAACAACGCGAACTGCAACCGGCGCTTGAGCTGAGCCTCAAACTGGAGGAGGTCGCCGTGATAAGGTTTGCGAAAATGCCAAGCCGAGACTGGCCTCAGGGGCGAGAGGTACGCGAGCGCAGGGAGGTAGTCGTTTTCGTGGCAGTAACCATCGACGTCCCGGAGCATCTCCACGCGGTAAAACTGGTTCACGAACACTCGCTTACCTTCCTGGTGGGTCAGACGGCAGATTTCCTGGACCACTTCCGCCATCGGCATCGCCATGTTCTCAGCCGGCCGGTCACCGACCACGGTCATGCCATCGTCGTGACCGTAATCGAGGATGCTCGCCCAGTCCATACGGTCAATAAGGAAACCGCAAATCTCCGGGAGGCGAGCCAGGTGTCGCCGAACTTGTTCGATGAGGTGCGGGTAAAAAGCGTACCGGCGGTCCGGGTTCAAAACCTTACAGCCCTCCCAGGAAGGAATGTCCTGGCCCTGAGCGTCCTTCACTAACGCGTCGCCAAACTTCTCCTTACGAATCCGTTCGATGACGGGGGAATCACCGTGCTCTTCAACCCCGCCATAGCTGCCGGCACCACCATATTCGTCCACGTTAAAGAACGCGTACACGCCCATGCCGTGTTCGCTCATCTCCCGGATAAATGCCCGTATCTTCTCATCGCTCATGGTCTGGCGGAGTCGCCACCAATTGTCGTAGGTGTAGGGTTTCCATTCCTTTTCATCGGGGAGATACTCCCCCACGTGCGTGAACCAAAAACTGGACCAAAGGTAGCGAACGTTCTGCCGGGCCATTTCTTCAAAGGCTGGATGGTCCTGAATGTGGTGATAATAGAAAGTGCCTTCGTAAGGCCCGCGTGGCAAGGTAGGCCGGAAGTATTCCGGGAAACTGTCGCTGTAGGCGCGCAGGACACTGCGATAGTCCGCCGGATGCGCGTACATCAGCAGCTTCAGCGGGGAGGGTTTGCCTCCACCCATGCCCCGGTGCGCCAGGCTCAACCGCAGCGTTTTGCCCTCCAGCCACGAAACCTGGAAGTGGGGGATATTCACATTGGGCGGCAGCGCGACGGTCAGCGCGTTATCCGTCTCCGTATCAAACACGCTAACCAGGGGCAGGACGTACGCCTGACCTGTGGACCATCCGAAGTGCCCGTAGGGAGCAGGATGGTAGGTAGGGCGCGC
>Ga0315279_10000553_pt1 | contig 73008 bp, 77 predicted proteins | sample YL17G06_20_MG_FD_203694 | JGI IMG/M metagenome (GOLD analysis project Ga0315279, IMG submission 203694) | Sediment microbial communities from Yellowstone Lake, YNP, Wyoming, USA - YL17G06_20 | ecosystem: Environmental > Aquatic > Freshwater > Lake > Sediment | place: USA: Wyoming | collected...
CAGAATCTTAACAGCATTAAGAACGGCATCTCAATCATTCAAAATAATAAACTTTGTAAATAATCTTCGTAGTGTCCCAGTGACAATCTCTCAATCCTTTAGATTGAACAACTTCTCATCAAAAATTTTAACAGCAATGAGATCAATTTCACAATCATTCACAATTACAAACTTCATATCTGGTTTAAGAAAAGTTCCAATAACTTTAACCCAGTCATTATCTATTAACAACTTCTCATCAAGAATATTCGTTGCACTGCGAACTTTATCACAATCTTTTTCAATCAATAACTTCATCAACAGTCTCCGTTCAGTCCCGAGATTCTTAACTCAATCTCTTTCAATCAATAATTTCTCAAATAGAATTTTATTAGCTACACGTTCATTAACTCAATCAATAAGACTAAACAACTTTGTCTCATCCATACGTTCAGTTCCACGAACAATTTCTCAATCCTTTATATTAAACAACTTCTCATCACGAATCTTATCAGCAATGAGATCAGTCACACAATCAGTCACAATCAATAATTTTGCATCCAGCTTGCAAAGCTTTTCACGTTCCGCACTTCAATCTCTCACTTTGAATAATTTTATTACAAAATCCTCTCTTTTCCTCAGGTCAGCAATCACAAGTTTTGGTTTGAATAATTTTGCTTCAACAATTTACACACAATTCTCACACCTACTTTCGCGAGAGGCATTTATAGGAATAAATATCATTGATTCAGCTAATAGACAGCTCGATGCAATAAGAAATTTTGTCCAACCATTCACACTAACAAACTTCATCAACAGTCTCCGTTCAGTCCCGAGATTCTTAACTCAATCTCTTTCAATTAACAACTTTGCAAATAGAATCTTTTCTGCATTAAGATTATTATCACAATCATTTTCAATAAACAATTTCATCACCAGCTTACGTTCAGTACCAAAATCACTATCTCAATCCCTCTCCATCAACAGCTTCTCATCAAAAATTTTAACAGCAATGAGATCAATTTCACAATCATTCAGATTGACCAGCACTGTCAACTATCTCCGTAATATTCCAGTCACAATTTCGCAATCATTCACAATCAACAATTTCTCATCCAGAATCCTATCAGTTATTAGAACATTAACTCAATCTCTTTCAATCAACAACTTCATCACTAGCTTACGTACAGTCCCAATATCAATCTATCAGTCCATCGGATTGAACAACTTCTCATCCAGAATCCTAACATCTCTTCGATCACTATCTCAATCCCTCTCCATCAACAATTTCGTCAGCAGTCTCCGTTCCATCCCAAGAGTGCTCTCTCAATCACTTGCAATAAACAATTTCTCATCCAGAATCCTATCAGCTCTCAGATTTCTGACTCAATCATTGAGAATAAATAACTTCATCACCAGTTTGCGTTCCGTTCCAATATCAATCTCACAATCTCTTTCAATCAACACCTTCTCAAACAGAATCCTAACATCTCTAAGATCACTAACTCAATCTCTCTCAATCAACAATTTCATCACTAGCTTACGTACAGTCCCAATATCAATTTCACAAACTCTTTCCATCAACAATTTCTCAACCAGACTCCTTTCCGCACTAAGACTAGCATCTCAATCCCTCTCCATCAACAGCTTTGCTAACAGCCTACGTTCAGTATCTATATCACTAACTCAATCCATATCGCTGAACAGCTTTTCAAATGCAATGTTTTCCGCACTAAGACTAGCATCTCAATCCCTCTCAATCAACAACTTCGTCACCACACTCCGTTCAATCCCAATATCAATTTCGCAATCATTCAGTTTGAATAATTTCTCATCAAAAATATTTTCCGCAATTGTATCTATTCCGCAGTTCCTCTCAATTAATAATTTCGCTTCACAGTCAGCTATCTTTTCCAGATTCTTAACTCAATCACTTCAAATACAAGCTTTCTCTTTCAATGGCGCAAGAACTCTGGCATTTTCAATAATCCAGTCATTTTCATTTAACAATTTCTCAACAAGAGTCTTACTTGCAACTAGATCAATCACACAATCTCTTGCACTTAATAGCTTCTCATCAAGTATATTTTCTGCAATAATATCCGTACTTCAGTCATTATCATTTTCAACATCAAATCTAACAGGATTTGTTTTCAGCAGATTGATTTCTTCTTCCATCGCATTTAATGCTGATTTTGCAACTACAATGGCTGTATTTTCAAGATCTTTGCAACAGACACTGTCGTTCACTGGCTTCTCGTCAAGAACATCAATGTTCACAGGATTAATCACCCAATCCCTCTCAATCAACAGTCTTGTCAACGGAATACGTTCAGTCCCAGTTTCACTATTCCAATCCCTCGCAATCAACAGTTTCTCAAACAGAATCCTATCAGCTTTCAGATCCATAACTCAATCATTTACAATAACAAGTTTCATACCTACAGCAGCATTCAGATCATTTACAATAACATTAACCCAATCATTTGCATTAAACAATTTTGTCATTCGTTTACATTCCGTTTCTCTTTCAGTGATACAATCATTTACAATTAACAACTTTATTTCAAAATTCAGAATTTTATCTACATTTGTTGCACAAACATTCTCAATCAACAACTTCATTTCATCTCTCCGTTCCATCCCTAGATCAATTTCACAATCATTTGCAATTAATGATTTCTCATCAAGATTAGCAAATTACTTCAGATTTACTTCTGAGGCAGTTGCATTAAATCAGCAGATCTATAAAGCTGCCACATTTTTCAGAAATATTTTTGCTTCTTTCTCATCCATGCTAACTAATTTTGAAACGTATACTTGCATTGTCGGTTTTTGTCCAACACCCACAACATCAACATCAACTGCAACAGTAATTGGCCCAGGCGGAGGCGGTGGAGGTGGCGGTATAATAACTCAGCCTCCTTTGAATGTAAATCTTGCCTTTGAACCAGGAGAAATAAGCAGAAGACTTAATCCAGGCGAAACAGATTCACTAACTCTGACAATATTTAACAATCAGAACAATTCTGTTACTGTAAATCTTTCTCCTTCATCAGAGATTCAAGATTACGTCAGCCTTGGTAATTCCTCATTAATAATAAAGGCGAAATCATCCACATCCGTAACAGTCAACTTCAGAATTCCGCAAGCCCAGTCTCCAGGAACAGTGATTTCAGGTAATATTGTCGCTAATGTAAATGGGGTAAGTTACAACGTAAAAACCACATTAATTATCGAATCTGCAGCAAAAGTATTGCTGGACGTAGAAACAAGCATCCCAGACGAATACAAGATTGTGAGCCCAGGCGACAAACTCTTCTATTCGATCCGTCTTTTCAACTTAGGTCAGCAAGGAAGAGTCGATGTCAATCTTACTTATGGAATAAGAAATTCAACAACAGAAATCATATCGCAGAAGCAAGAGCTTGCAATAGAAACTCAAATTTCACTAGAAAAGTTTGTTACAATTCCAGCAGACTTGCAGCCAGGGAAGTATCAGCTCTTTGCAACAGCTTCATACGGAAACACGACTGCGAGTGCATCAACTGATTTTACTGTTGCGCCGACGTCAGTACAAAGAATAAGATTTGCAATTATTATCGCATTAGTGCTCATAATTCTGCTTGCATTTGGATTGTATTACAACAAAAGGGATGTTTATACAAACCTGACCAAGATCCGAAGCACCATTGTAGGCAAAAATCGAGAGGATTCATGGCAGAAACTAAAACTGAAGTGGGAATGGTTGCATTTGGAAAGAAAATGGAAATGGAACCATCTGGAACGGAAATGGGAAAGCCAAAGTCTGAAAAGCAGGCGACAGGAAATTCTTAAAAAAATAAAGAGGCAGTTAAATGAATAATAATTTTCTAATATTTTGTGCGGTTTTCTTGTTGATTCTTTTCTTGGCAATCAGAAATCTGATAGCCAGAAGAAGAAATGCATCTTCGCTTAACAAAATACAAAACGCGCTAAAATGAAGTTTTTATTGAAGATTCACAAAATTATAATTGTGATTCTTTGTCAAAAGTAATAGGAATACTGTCAGGAAAAGGCGGAGTTGGAAAAACAACGCTAGTTGCTAATTTAGCGGCTTCTCTGACAAACGACTTCAAGAAGAATGTAATAATTTTAGACAGCAATGTCACGACATCCCATCTTGGTCTGCACTTGGGATTGTATGAAGATCTGCCTGTGACTTTGCGAGAAGTCATCAACAGAAAATCCCCCCTTGACTATGCGATTTATATTCATCCGCAAACCGGAATCAGATTGCTTCCAGCCCCATTGAACAACAGAGATATGAAATTTGATTTGGATAGATTTCAAAGCATAATTGGCACTTTGAAAAAAAATTACGACATTGTGCTCGTTGATACCGCACCTGGATTAGGAAAAGAAGCAGTTGTAGCAACAAATGTCATTGATGAAGGAATAATTGTCACCACTCCCGATCTTCCTTCTGTCACCGATGCGCTCAAGACAATTGATCTGTTGAAACGACTGAAAAAAAATATTACAGGTTTTGTCATCAACCGAAAAAAGAACGAAAAATACGAATTGAGTGCTGAAGAAATTTCATCGAATTTGGAATGCAATCTACTCTCAATAATTCCGGAGGACAATAAAGTTCCGATTTCAATTTCTCGGGGAATACCTTTGGTGATTATGGACGGAAATGCATCGGCATCAATCGCAATAAAAATTCTTGCAGGAGATCTTGTTAATGAAAAATATCAGCCAAAGGGTTTTGTCTATTCACTGAAAAAAATGCTCGGACTTACAAAGGATTATTCTGATTTGAAAAACAGAAATCAAAAAACAATTACGCAGAATGCAGATGAAAAAGAGGATGTCGATAGGCTGAAGGATGAAGTGCTACAAGAAGTGAAAGCAGAATTGAAGGCCGCTGTGAAAGAGAAGCTAAAACAAAAAATGAGGAAGAAGTAAATGGAAGAAATTTCGAGAAAAGATTTTATCGACAAAGTCGCAGATGAAATTGCCGAAGAGCTTTCCAATTCAAAAGAATTTTCAAATAGTTCAGAGAATTCCGATGAATTGCAAATCCGAATAAATAACATAGAGGAACAGTTGAACAAACTGATTTACAATCATAAGATAATTTTGCAAAAAATCCAAAAGCATGATGAAGAATTCAGCAAAGTTTATTCTGAACTTGAGCATGCACTGGAAACTGTTCTGAAAGTTGCAGACCAAGTCAAATCAGAAAAATGATTCTATAAAAAAATGCGGGGAGTGGGATTTGAACCCACGAAGGCACTAAGCCATGGCGTTTCTTATTTCATCCTTTTATCAAAGCTCAAGATAAAAACTTGAGCGCCACCCCATTGACCAGCCTAGGGGATCCCCGCATATCAAAGAACTATTTTTGAGTTTAAATAATTTTAGAAAAAGTTTTTCATCCGACTTGCTGCATGTCATTCTTCAATTCTTCAATCTGTGTTCTCAAATCAGAAATAACTCCCTGCAGGCTCTCCATTTCATAAGTATCGCTCATTTCGTCCTGAAATCCAGACGGACGCAAAAATTCAGCATCTAGAACAACCAATTTCTTTTCAACCTTGTCCATAGCGTTCGAAATCAGATTTAGATTGTCGCTTTTTATCTTCTCCATTTGCTCCAGCATAACAAATGCATTTTTTGCAATAGCCAGAGTAGTTTTCAATTCCGAAAGCGAACGCAAAATATTTTTATATCTGTCAATTTTTATAAACAAAGGAGCAAAATTTTGCTTTTCCTGCTGCATGCTTTGCGAAGCCAATTGAGGAATTTGATTCACAGGCTTTATTGGTTCTATGTTTTGCACTGGAGCTGGCTGGCTTAGTTTTGTGTTGAGCTGTTCAGAAGTAAATTTCATAAAATCTTCAGGAGAAGTAAATAGAGATTCCCTATTTGCCTCTTTTGCTTCGGCAACGCGCTGAGCTTCTATCTTCATTTGAGAAACATTTTCAACTTTGACTTCTTTTTTCCTGCCGAAAAGTCCCATTTAACCAACCACTTAATAATTTCTTTTTACCCAATATAAGTTTTTGTGCGGCCGCTGGGACATATATGAATTTCATCTATTTATCCATCTTTTTTGATTTTTAATATGAAAATTTATGTTGCAATCTTCGGTGGAATTGGCATATTGGATAGGTTTGGTTCAAGCTGATGGCAGTTTAACTTATAAAAAATTAAAGAATGGTAACATTCAGAAAAAATTGACGATGAGCAGTATTTCAAAAACTCTTATAAAAGAGTTTCAAAAGGGACTTAAATTTATCGACAGATTTCCTACATACTATAGACGAAGGACAATAGCGGCATACGGATGCGACGCTGGCGTAAATAAAGTAGCAAATTTACTTGATAACTGGAATATAATTCATCTTAAGAAATTTTTCAAGCCGACGGAGTTTATTACAAAAAACAAAGAACTTTTTGGTTCATATTTAGCAGGCGTTATTGATGGTGATGGCGATATAAGAATAAAACGCAAGAAATATCCGCAATGTGTAATTAGAATTTCTAGCGGATCAAATCAACCTATTTTGATTAGTGAAATTAAAAAGTTTTTCAACTGTGCCGTATCAGAAACAAAAAGGATTAGACACAAGTTAAGAAACAATAAGGTAGTTACTCACACTTGGTATGAGTTGGAATTTCTTGTATCATCAAAAAATATCGATTTTATTTTAAATTTTTTGCTGCCTAATATCAAGCTTGATTATAAACGTAATAAAATAATAAGTTTTTTAAATAAAAGTAATGCGCTGGCTGGGATTTGAACCCAGGTTTGCAGACTTGAAGTTCTCTGCCGATCCGCGAACTGGTCTTGGCAGGGTTCCGCTTGCTTTTCGCAATCAACGTCTTGGACCAGACTGGACTACCAGCGCATTTTTAATAATTGATAAAATTTCTTTTAATTTAGAAATAGTTATAACTTTGCAATATTTTATTTCTTCAAAATCTAAGTTCGAATAACTATACTTTCTTAACACAAAAAATCACCCGAAAATTGAACCAAATCCTTCAGCAGCTTTATCCTGTTCTTCCTTAATCTTACTTATTACCACTTTCTTATCCTTCGCATCAGCTTCCTTTGCACTATCTTTCGCTAGTTCAAGCGCTTTTTTGCACTGCTCTTCTGTCCCGCTGATATAACAGTAGTATCCTTCTTTGTTCAAAAGAGATTTTCCTTCTTTGAAAACTATGCTTGCCCGTGAGACTGTGTCATCCTTAAGCAAGACATCTTTCACTTTTTGAAGGTTTTTTGATTCAATCTGAATTACAATTTCCATTTCTATCAATTCCAATTTAAAGTTTATATTTATTTAATAAAAGCCTCGAGGGGGATTTGAACCCCCAACCTACTGCTGTTTTGCTTTCGGATACGAAGCAGTTGAGCGAAATTCTTTGCTCTGCCATTGAGCTATCGAGGCATTTGAATCTATATTAATTTGGAGAACCAATATGTTTATACTAATTATTGAGTGGTGAAATGCAGGAAGCAGTTCTGTGGAAAAAAGAGCGTAATGGTGTCAGGTGCGAGCTCTGCGAAAGAAGATGCTTTATATCCAAGGATAAAGCAGGATATTGTCTAGTCAAAAAAAACTTCAACAACAAGCTTTATTCATTGAATTACGGAAAGATTCTCGACATCAGCACTACTATGGTTGAAAAAAATCTTCTCTTCCATTTCTTGCCAGGATCAAGCATGCTTTCAATAATCTCTCCAGGCACAAATTTTTTTCACACTCCTGAGGAAATTGACAAAACATTCAAGGATAAGGATCACAATGAAGTTGTTGGAAAGGATTACACTCCTGAACAGATTGTTAAGTTTGCCGAAGACAAAGGAGTTAGCACAATTACTTTCTTTGGTGACGAATCTTTTATGAATTTTGAGTTTGCAATAAAGGTTGCAAAGCTTGCGCATCGAAGCAGCATAAAAAACGCATTTGTCACAAATGGATATGCTTCTGAAGAAGCTGTCAAAAAGATTGCGAAATTTTTAGACGCAGTTACTGTCAATTTTCACGGTTCTGGTGATGCCGAATTTTACCAGAAATTCTTCGATGTTCCAAAAATGGAGCCTCTATTCAGCACTGTAAAGCAAATAAAAAAACAGAGGTTGCACATTGAAATCACAGATTTGATTATTCCGCAAATCGGGGACAATGTCGCAGCGTGCAAAGAGTTGGCAGACTGGATAAATGCTGAATTGGGATCAAGCGTTCCTTTTCATGTTGTAAGATTTTTCGCGTCCGATAAATTCAGTGACCTCCCTCCGACGCCTGTTGCGACTTTGGAGAAATGCATTGACGAGGCAAAGAAAGCAGGGCTGAGATATGTTTACATAAGCGGCGATCCTGGAAACGCAAGTGAGAATACATACTGCTACAATTGCAGAGAGCTCTTGATTACGCGAGAAGGCGGTAAAGTAAAAAAATCAAAGTTGTCCAACGACAGATGCCCCACATGCGGATTGAAAATTAATGTAATGACTTCCTAAAGCATAAATCAACTAAACTCACATTTATTTTTATGAAGAATTTAATCATTCCTTTAATTGTATTAGCAATCTTGCCAGCATTGACTCTAGCACAAGTGCAGTACTATGGTATCGATGTAACTCTTTCTGATTCAGGAAGAAGCACAGTGAAGATGACTATAACTTTTCAAAATATTACAAACAATTTCAATTTCACTGTTTTTGGAAAAATAGAAAATTTCAATATATCAAGCATCTCAGAGCCGGTAAATTGTTCTGTCACTGCAGCTGGAATCAGTTTTGTTAATTGCCAGTTGAAACTCACCCAAGATAAAAGGACGATTGAAATTTACTATGAAACTAACGATTTTGTAAAAACTTCGAATAACAGGAATTTCTTTGACAATGATTTTTCAATCAATGAAAATATAACAAAACTTTCTGTTACAATAAAATTGCCAGAAGGGACTGCTCTTGTTGAAGACAACATTCCAAACAGGCTTTCATTTCCTCAAGCTGCGACTACGTTAAGCGACGGCAGAAGAATCATTGTGCTGTGGGAAATGAATAACGTTCCTCAAACCACCGAACTACGTTTTCAGGTTCTTTATGAAAATGTAGCCCAATCATTGTTCCTTTCGGCATGGCCATATATCGTTGCTGGAATTGTAATAATAGCAATTGCTGTTTATTTGGTTTTCAAATATTCTCGAAGAACGGAGAAGCTCGTCCTGTCTGTTTTGGATGAGTATGAAAGAAAAGTGGTAGACATAATCAACAACGCCGGAGGGGAGGTTAACCAGAAGAAGATTGTCCAGGAGACCAATCTCTCAAAAGCCAAGGTCAGCAGGGTGATCAAAAGCCTAGTTGACAGAGGGGTCGTTGAAATAGAAAGATTAGGAAGAACTAACAAAGTGAAGCTATTAAAGAAAAAGTTCAAAATCTAGGTCTAGGTTCGGCCTATTAAAATGGCACCAATAACTATCAATATTATTCCCAGCCACCTGTAGAGGACAATGTTTTCGCCCAAATATATATAAGAAAAAACTGTAGTCACTATGTAGCCAAGAGCAATGAGGGGATAGGCATAGCTCAGCTCAGCATTTGACAAAACTACAAGCCAGATCAATGTTGCGCCAATGTATAGGAGTATGCCCAAAAAGACATTTGGTTCAAAGACTGTATTGAAGATTTTCAGTGATGCAAGTTCGTTTATTTGAATCGGCTTGTTCTTCAGTCCTTTTTTCATAGAAAGCTGGCCGAAAGCTCCGAGCATAACAGACATCAAGAGTAATATGATTACGTTGACTGTTGCCATCTTTTTCATCATAAAAATAATACATGACAAACTAAATAAATATTCGTATTTTTGACTAAAAGCGATTTTAAGTCTTCATCTTCAGAAATAAAGCTTATTTTGACTTGAGAAACAATCATAAACTATTTCATGCTTTTTTGCATGGCATAAGTTCTTATGAAATTGCTTTAGAAACAATCCGTAAATCGTTTCACGAAGTTTTTATATATGTTGAATAGTAATTAAGTTCTATGAAAACACTCACCCGAGTAGTTATACCTACTACAAAGTGGGCATAACAACTAAAATAAGAGGGTAAAAAAAATGAAATTTGAAAAATCAATAGCGACCTTTTTGGCCGCATTGATGTCCTTAATATCAGTAGCATATCCAGTACTCGCTGCAACAAACTTGGGCCAGTATCCAGGCTTCTTGCTAAATTCTGACGGTTCCCTAGGCGCCCTGATAGTTGTCGGATCATCCGCCAGCACACAGGATGTTATAGGTGCCGCAGATTTGGTAGCAAGATTAGCTCAAGCTGCTGCAGTAAGCACAAACATTCCAGGAACAAGTGCGAATATTAACGGTCTAGAAAAGAACACTTTAAACATCAACTTCGGAAACATTACAGATGAGTTCCCAGCGGCAATAAGAAGTTTCCATTACAATGGATTGCAGCAAGGTACAATTTCCTTCAGAAGTAATAATTACAATTACCATGAAGAGATAGTGCCTGGTACATCAGCCGATCCTATCTACTTCAGTCATGATTTCGGTACGTCCGGTATAAACGGAACTGAAACTATGGTTGTCGGAAGCAATCAACTGAAGTACAGATATGTGTTCGAACAAGCAATCAACTGTACTGCACTCGCAACAAGCGCGCAGAACACGTGTACATACGATAATCCTGAATACACTAATCCAATAAAAGTTACTCTTCTCGGCAAGCCTTTCATCATGGTTGGTATAGGCGGAGGCCGTGTGAAGATGTTGTCCGGATCCGTGGGAGCCGCAACAGCCACTTCAGGAGTAACTTACGGATCTTACACAATATATTCAGATTTAGGTGGTACAAGTGGTAGCACTCCGTTTGCAAGAATTTTGGTAAAAGACGCTAGCGGAAATACTGTAGAGTCTCATGTCATCAGCCAAGGTGACTCTTACGACTTTACAGCTGAAAACATTACAGTCAAGGTAACTTCTGCGAAATCATTGACAGATGGTACAGTAATTGAAACAGCTGTTGTCGTAGGTCCAATAAATTCTGTAGAGAAAACTTACAGCTCTAGTTGCGATGTTACATCAACAGGAACTTCGGACACGAGATTCCCAGGTGAAACATCATGGTGTATACAAGTAAGCGGTTTCACGAATCCTGGTGCTATAGCAGCCAACGATGCAATCGAGGTTGTCTACAAGCCTCAGACTTCACCGCAATACTTCAAATACACTGGAACAACGATAACTTTGCCGTTGCCAAACAACTATGGTGAAATAGGTTTCGAAGGATGGAACTACAACACGTTCGCAACGTTAACATTCAAATACATCGAAGGAATTTCAGCCAACTTTATGACCGGTGCCGGTTCAACAAATGACACTCAAGCTGCATCAAATCTCAATGGTATTGAGATTGATTCAGATGTTGCAGGAAGTATTGTTGATCCAACAACAACCACTGGTTATAGCAGAGCTTATATACTGTTCAATCAGACATTTGGAGCCACAACATACCCAGTATTGATAGGTTTCTATGATTCTACACATGGTAGAATCGGTGTAGATCTGTCAAGCTGTGATACAGGTGGCGTTGAAAATTCAAAATGTGCGCAAATGACAGCACCTGGTTGGACGTCATTTAAGTTCACCATAAGCTATGCTGGCGGAGCGTCAGACACAGATAAGCAGTTCCTGTTTGTCAATGTGACTACACCAGATATAGCAGCAGCATGTGAAGCTGGCGGTTCAGGATGTACAAGCTTGTTCACGTCGTTCGATTTAGGAACGGCCGCATTACCTAACGGAGTAATACTCAGTTGGATGAACAAGACTGCTACATGGAACGCCGGAAACGCACCAAAATTCAGATTATACACTTCTGATTCTTCCGAAGACAAGGATGTGTCAATACAAAACACACCAGCCGGAGGAGGAGCAGTAGTTCAATCTGATATTGGAAAGGCTACGCAAGATGTGGTTGCAAACAGTGGAGCTATCGTAGTAGCACCTGCCTCATATTCAGGTGGACAACAGATTGTTGTAAAGGTTCCAGCACAAGCTCTTGCCGTCAAAGCATATATCGGTAAGATTGGCGCAGGAGCAACTACTGGCGGTACATATCAACAGATTGTTCCAGTGACTTCGTCAGTCGCAAGGCTTGACAGCGAGATAACATCAAGCGATAAATCAAGCAAAGACTTGATACTAGTCGGTGGTCCATGTGTGAATACACTAGTTGCATCACTTGCAACAGCAAGTGCTAACGCAACAGCAAAGTATCCATTTACATGCGCAAGCTGGCTAGCAAGGAACTTCGGTTCCATAAGAGTCATTGACGACGCGTTCGCAACAGGACATCAAGTGGTCGTAGTTGCCGGTACTAGAGCGGCTGATACAAGATTGGCTGCAAATGTATTGCAACAATACGATACACTGTTAACAGGCCAAACATCGTCAGCAGTAGAAGTAACAAGTCTTTCAACATCTGGTATAACAGCAGTTAGCTAGATCTGAAAGCAGAAAAGGAAGACTTTGATTTCCTTTCCTTTTTTTCTTTTTATTTTTAAAATCACAATTGATTTGTTATGAGTCAGGAATCTACATCCAAAGGTAAATTGAAAATTACTCCTAAAAAAATTCTTGCTATTCTGATTATTCTTGCAATTCCAATTCTCTATTATGCACTTACTAAATATGCTCTTCCGATAACCACGTGGAATTACGGAGGAAAAGTTGTGGGATTCAGGACAGACTTGCGTGCAGCGCAAAAAATTCCAATTATAGAGATAGAGAGCATTCCGAATGTAAATGATGCAGATCAAAGCATCAGAGACACTCTGATAAGGAGGGATGTGCAGAACATCACTTTTCTTTTCGAGCCGACCGACGACAAGAACAATGCACTTTATGTTATCGAAGAAACTGAATTGATAAAAGCTTTAACACTTTCTTATCTTTCAATAATGCCGACCGAACTGCAACCCACCATGCCGAACTTCAATGCAGCAGTAGTTGACAATTACACAGGCATAACAGCAACTCAGCTTAATCCGAAAATAGTTCTGATACATCCTAATTTTGGAAATCAGACTGTAGTGAGGCAGGACGGCTACATAATTTACGTTGAAGCAAAAAACACAGGCAATTTCGATAGCAACAAGCTTCAGTTTGATCTGGCAACAGAAAGGCTTATGATGGCGTTGTTAACAATAAAGATTCAGTGAGTGCAGAATTAAAGTGAGAAAATGAACGCAATAATTCTTGAAAATCAGCTGTACACAGCAGGAATCTACATAGTGCTCACAATTCTTTCAATACTTCTTTTTTGGAACACTCTCTACATAATCAAAAGAAAAAAGAGCGATCATCATACTGGAAAATTCTTCCCGAAGGTTTCCCTGATTATTCCGGCTCACAACGAGTCAACTGTTCTTCAAAAGACACTGCGTAAAATTTTCAATTCTAACTATCCGAAAAAATCGATGGAAGTTATCGTTGTCGACGACGGTTCCACAGACGACACTGCAAAAATCGCAAAACAATTTCCTGTCAAGCTTGTCAGAAACAAAAATAATCTGGGAAAATGCACTTCGCTGAACGTCGGAATAAAGAACGCATCCAACGAAATAATCCTCACAACTGACGCTGACACAGAGTTCGGAAAAAATACAGTCGAGAATCTCGTCAAGCATTTTTCTGACAGCAAAGTAGGAGCCGTTGCAGGATATTACAAAGTTCCTGAAAATGTTTTCCCCAATTTTTCTTTCAGAAAGCTGAAAACGTTTCTGCTTTTGAAATTCCAAAGTCTCGAGTATCTTACTTTTCTTTTCGCAAGAAGAAGGCAGGCAGCGTTCGACGCGGTCATGGTCGTCCCAGGAGCGATTGGAGCTTTCAGAAAAGATGTTCTAGAAAAGATTGGAGGATTCGATGCAAAGATGCTGATAGAGGATTACGATGCGACGATAAAAATTCACAAAGCCGGCTACAAAATCGTCTGCGAGAAAGATGCGATAGCTTGGACGAAGCCTCCGATGAGCGTCGGCGAATTGGTCAGACAGAGGATGCGCTGGTACAGGGGAGGATTTGAAGTCCTGGCAAAGCACAGCGATTTGATTCCAAGCAGGCACGGTTTCCTTCCGTTAGTTTTGGGATTCGAATACATCACAATATTTCTGCAGATAATTATGTTTGCTCTTATAGGCGGAGCCGTTTATGATCATTTTATTTTGATGCATGAGACCTTGCTGCAGGCAATATTTGCATGGATTTATGGTTTCATTAATCTGAAGCCTATCGATGTATTCGGCGGAATCATCATGGCAACATTTTTTGTCGGCTTCGCAGAGGCTTGTTTTTCCGTGAGAATGGCAAAGGATTCCTTCAGAAAACTTCTCTACTATCCGATAATCGGAATCTATCTTTCGCTGCTCGGATTCATATGGATTTATTCCCTGCTCGCGCACGTGACAAAAAGAAAAGTGAGCCTGAAAGGGCATGCATGGAAGACTAGTACAGCTTCAATTTCCCAGTGATCTTGTCCACAACTTTTTCTTTCGCAGGCCCGATTCCCAGCGTAGTCACGGTTCCTTTTTTCAATTGAGTAAGTCCCGCATCTTTTATCATAGAGTGGACAATTTTTTCCTTCTTCGCTTTTTTCTCCAAATCCTGGATTTCTTTCAGCGAATTCACTTTCACGACGATTTTCTTCGCTCCTTCCTTCCTCCAGTCATCCAGAATTTTTTCGTCAGCCATCATCGCGGCATCGAGCGAAGCGTGCGCGACATGTGCAGCGATTTTTCCTATCCCCATTTTCAGATCCTTCCTTACGATGAGAACCTGCTTGTACATAAAACAAATTAGCATTTTGAAATAAAATAGATAATTTTTTTCAATCATATCTTTTCCAAGATATTTGTTTTCCAGTAATTCTTCTTATTCTAGCTTCGAAAAATAGGAAAAACTGGATGAAACTTAAAAAAAGCAAATATAAACCAGAAAAAATTCCAAAATTTCTTTTTTTAATTTTCAGATAATAAAAATAAACACAAACAATCAAAAAACATTGAATAATCAAAGTTAAAAAGATGAATTGATTGAAAGGCTGTAGAAGGAGATAAATAAGTGACAAAAGTGTTCCGGGATTTAGATATCCAAAAAAGAATAGCAGACCAAAACAAAAAATTCGTAGATTTAATGCTGGAATGCTGAACCACCTAACATACCTATTATGAAAATCTGAAATTCTCGTCGGAACTCTTGTATAAACTAGTGCGTCATGGACATGTTTCCCAGTTGCACCAAGACTTTGAGCGCGAACGCTGAAGTCTGTATCTTCAGTTATCGATTTTCTGAATTTTATTTTTTTCCATAAACTTTTTCTGAAAGCCATGTTCTGCCCGCTTGCCAAATAAATTATGTTGTGGTTGAAGAGGCTTTTTGTGACATCATTTCCCAAGCTGTAAAAAAGAGCTTGTGCGGAACTTATCCAATTTGATTTAGGATTTTCAACACTAGTGCTTCCAGCGACTAATGAAATTTTTTCATCTACAAATGGTCCAACTAAATTTTTCAACCAGTTTTTACTTGCTTCTATGTCAGCATCAACCAAAACAATTATATCATTTTTTGAACGCGCAACTGAATAGTTCAAGTCGTTCCATTTACCTTTGCCATTTTTGCGATTAAAAAGTATAACTTTTTCCCCAAAACCTTTCACAATTTCATTTGTTCTATCAGTCGAATCACTTGCGATAATAATTTCCATTTTGCTTTTAGGATAATTTTGTGTCAAAATTTTACTTATGCATTTCGCTATTCTTTTTTCTTCGTTCTTTGCCGCAATTATAATTGAAACTTTAGGATAAAATTTATAATTATATTTCTTTGGTTTTTCAAAAATGAAAAATGCCAAAATGATTACAGAGAAAATTGAGATTATGTTTGCTGAAATTATTATTGCTTCTAGCATAATCATAGTTCGCTTTTTAAGGAAAAATCTGATAGAATGAGATTTTAAATTAAAAAACAAATTAAAGTAAATGAATGACGGCTTTGAAAGTGAAATTCTTCAGATATTTTGCGAAAAGCTGCTGATGAAAAAAGAGGAAATCGTTTTGTTCCTTCAAGGAAAAGTAGATGATCCAATGAAAATTTCCAATGAAATAATAAAAAATTTACTTGCACAAAATATGATTGCAATCGCGCCTGTTGGTGGAAGCACGTATGCTGTGACACAGAAAGGAATGCGAGCAGCAAAAGTTTAATTAGTTTGATAATTATGATTTCAAAAGACAGCCCCATCGTCTAGCGGCCAAGGAGTCGAAAGACTTGGAAACGTGAGGCTTTGGACCTCAATACGGCGGTTCGAATCCGCCTGGGGCTATTCCTTTTTTATTTCGCAAACGAAATTCAAAGAATGGGACTGATTCAGAATGTCATGAATTTCATTCTTCATGTGGATCAGACTCTGGCCTGGCTTATCCAAACTTTCGGGTTCTGGACTTATGTAATTCTTTTCTTGATTATTTTCTGCGAAACAGGTCTTGTGATAACCCCATTTTTTCCCGGAGATTCTTTGATTTTTATTGCAGGAGCATTCGCAGCAGTCGGCTCGCTGAATGTTGTATGGCTCTTTGTTGTTTTTGCTTTAGGTGCAATAATTGGAGATACTGTGAATTATTGGATTGGGCATTTTGCTGGAGAGAAACTTTTCAAAAAAAATTCTAGATTTTTCAAAAAAGAATATCTTGAAGCTGCTTCTGAATTTTATGAAAGGCATGGAGGAAAAACTATTATATTAGCGAGGTTCATTCCAGTCATCAGAACATTCGCTCCCTTTGTAGCAGGAATAGGAAGTATGACTTACAAGCGCTTCATCTTATATAACGTACTCGGAGGCATTGCGTGGGTTGCACTTTTCTTATTCGGCGGGTATTATTTCGGAAGTCTTTCAGTCGTCAAAGAGAACTTGACTATTGCAATCTATGGAATAATTATCATTTCGTTTTTACCGATTTTTGGAGAATTCCTATGGCGAAGACGCAGAAGGAAAAAGAAATGAAATTTATTGCGAGAAAATAAATTATGAATATGAACCCAAAGCAGATTTTTGCAAAAGTACGGAGAGAGAAAAGAAAAAATCTTCTCGAACCTGAAGCAAGAATGGTTTTAGAACATTACAAAATTCCCATTCCGAAATGGAAAGTTGTGAAGAGTGCAAAGGAAGCAGTAGAATTTTCTGAAAAGATTGGATATCCTGTTTCTCTTAAGATAGTGAGCAAAGACATTATTCACAAGACTGATGTAGGTGGCGTTTTTCTTTTTCTCGACAATAAAAAATCTGTAGAAGATTCCTTCAATCAAATAAAGAAGAATGTGAAGAAGCACGCGCCAAAGGCAAAAATCGAGGGAGTTATTGAATCAAAAATGATTGAGCAGAGTCATCCAGTGATTGTCGGAGGAATAAAGGATTCGATTTTTGGTTCGACTATAATGGTTGGACATGGGGATATTTTTGTAGAACTGCTTGATGATGTTTCTTTCCGCGTTCTTCCAATTGACAGAAAAGACGCAGAAGAGATGATGAAAGAGACAAAAGTCTATCAGATTCTGAAAGGATACAGAGGGCATCCTGTTGATCACAATGCTGTTCTAGATATAATGATGAAGACTGCAAAGATGCTTGAAAAAAATCCTGAAATAAAGGAATTGGATATGAATCCTATTTTTGTTTTGAAGAAAGGCGCTTATGCTGTTGATGCCAGAATTATTTTAGAATAGTATGAAAGATTGGAAGATGCATGCAATTTTCGGCTTGCTTTCAGCAGTAGCTTGGTTCAATTTTGTCTATTTCTTTCAAGTGTTTGAAATTAATTTGCAGTTTATTGCTTCGCTTGTCGGCGTGATATTTTTTGTCTCGCTCTTTCCTGATTTCGATTTAGGAAAATCAAAAATCAGAGATTTTGTCGCGCTTGCGATTGCGTTTGCATCTTCCTTAGTTTATCTTTTATATTTCGGCCAGACAATCTTTGCAATAATTTATTTTTTCATAATTTATTTTCTTGTAAAATTTTTCCCGACAAAACATAGAGGAACTTTCCACAATTTCTATTTCTCGATTTTCTTTTCATTTTTTGCTGTGATGATTGGATATTTTCTTTTTTCATTTTCTCAGAAAGAATTCGTCTTCTGGTATTTTGTTATTTTCATCAGCTATGATTTGCATCTCTTTCTCGACAAAGTATGATGATACCGTCCAAATTTAAATATTAACATTTCTAACTTATTCGAGGGTAATGATGAATAGATCGTTCCAGCATGATTTGATGATTGCGGAGGTAGCTGATGAGTTACCCCCATATTTTTCAAAATCTTTTGGTTCATTCCTAGGTTTAATTGAAGGTGATGGGTCAGTAGCGAACAAAACTTTAGATTTTGCAAATTCAAATCCGGATTTAATAAAATTTTATTTGGATTCTTTCAAAAGAATTTTTGGGAATGAATCTCAACATTACTATCTTGCGCTGCCACAAAATTATATAGGAAAAAATATGAAAATTAAAAAAGTATTGGAAGTTTGGAAAAGAAAAGCAAAAATTTCTAACGTAAAATTTCATTTTAACAAAAAAGGAAAATCAACTTTTGGTGTCATGAAAGTAGTAAATGGAAATAAGCTAATACTGCAACAAACTCGTAGATTTCTAAACCCTGCATTTCTTCTAAGAATGATTAACGATAGAAACTTTGTTTCAGGTTATATATCAGGATTTCTTGCAGCTGAAGGTACAATACTTCCAGAAAAAAATAATCCTAAAATCCCTCATTCTATACAATTGCCAAGCACAGATAAAAAAATTTTGAATGTGATTGAAAAATATCTCAAAAACCTCAATATAGATTGTAGAATTGTGGCTAAAGATAGAAGCAGTGATTATTACTGTGTTATTATTACAAGATATGATAATTTTCAAAAATTCTTCAAATTAGGTTTAGCAAATTTGCATAAAGAAAAAGAAAATAAATTAAGAACTGGATTAAAATCTTATAAAATTATTCCAACTAACCAACAAAAAACTGGACTCAAAATTTTGAAAGCTCTTTTGAAACAACCGCTGAGTCGACATGAATTATATCAAATTACTTCTCGAAAAGAGCAAACTGTAAACGGCTACTTATACTCTAAGCAAAGTTATCTTTTGAAAAAAGGATTCATTCAAAAAGTGAATATTGATGATAAAATATTATGGGAATTGACAACTACCGGAAAGAAATTTTTGCAAGCACCAACTTTTCGTGGAATGAAAATCAATTTATCAGATGTGTAATCATTGCCACCAAATAGAAATAGTTATTCAACATTTATTGCTTTGCTTTTCTAAATTATTTTGTGAAAATAAAATTGTCTGCGACATTCGAAGGGAAGTGTGACATCTGCGGAAAGGAGGCTGTTGTTTTTACTGCCGGGGACGAGGATACAAAAAAAGTTGTCACGATCTGCAAAGAGGATTCTGACAAAATGGGAGATACTCCTACTTCCGAAGTCATTGAAAAATATGGACACATAGATGAAAAAACTTTCGAGCCTGGAATAAAAGTTGAGAAGAAGGCAACTGCTGCTTAAATATAATGAACTGTAATTATTTTTTATGAAAACTATTCAACAAAAAATTATTTTCACAGAAAAAGCTACAAGAGTTGAAATGTTGTATAGAATTGTTTGGGGAATTCTTGCTGGAATTGTGCTGTTTATTTTTTCTTTGATTGCAGCATTAGCAATATTCATTCACTTTTTCTACATCTTAGTCTATGCAAAACGACACAAGGGAATTTTCGATTTTGTCAAAATTATCGAAGTGCAGAGGTTCAGGCTATCGATGTATCTGACTTTTGAAACTGACGAAAGGCCGCCGATAGTTCCAGAAATGAATGTTTAAAAAAATTATAAAGATAGAATCCAATTTGCAACAATTTCTGCAGTTTCTTTTTCTTTTCCTCTGTAGCTATGGTCAGCATTTTCAATTTCTATTAGTTTTGAATTTCTTAGATAAGTTTTAAGTTCTCTAGAGTTTTCTATCGAAATAACTAGATCTTTTGTTCCATGAATCAATAGAATTGGGATTTCAATCTCTCTAAATTCATCAATTGCTTCTGCTGCTGGTGAAAGAAGTATTAGAGCTTCTGCGTTTTTGTATTCTAGTTGATAGTCAAGAGCAATTCTTCCGCCCAAGCTTTTTCCAATAATAATTTTATGCTGAACATTCGCTGCTTTTTTTACTAGATTTTGTTCGTCTGCGCTATCCAATTGAACAAAAGAATAATTTTTGCTTTTCAAATTCTCTTTTATTTGTGAGAATAGAAGTTTTGCAGTTTCAGGATTTGCTCCTGGAATCAGAATAATATATTTTACCATAATTCATCAACGATTTTAAAAAATAAATCCTAGTTAGCCGATTTCTTTTAGTATGAAGTTCTCAGAACTGCCTCCGCATATTTTGGAAAAACTGAGATACTGGCAGAAAACAATCGAAGCGACAAAAGATTTCACAGGAACTTCTCCTCCGTCAGTTTTTGTTGGAAGTTTTGCTTATCCGAAAGTTTGGATCGGAGTTCTGAGTCCACCGGTCCAGCAGACATCAACTTCCATCTTAGATTCTCCAGAGACTTGGTTCAAGAACAAATCGACAATCGAGCAGATTCTTGCGTTGCGCGGAGAACTTGTTTATTCGCGTTTCAGATCCGACGTGAATTCAGGAAAAGGAAGACTGATTGATGTCGTGCAGGAAGTTGCGATGGCAAAAAAGTCTACGGACGTGGAAGTCGAACTGAAAAAATTTCCGAAATTTGTTTTTAATTTGAACATTTATACAATTCCAGTTGGAAGTCCTGCCCCTCTTGTTTCCGCAAGAGTCACGGAAAATCCGAAGGTCGAGCACAAGGTTGATTACTTAATTTCCGATGTTGATCTGCTTGCTGAGAATGCTGTGAATGCTCTGTACAAATTTGGAATTCCTGTTAGCAGGATAGAAAAAATATTTTCTTCCGGACTGCTGGGAGTGCAGATGCAGAGAAAGTTTGTTCCGACAAGATGGGGAATTACTGCTGTTGACGACATCATTGGAAAAAATCTGCGGGAAAAAGTGAAAGAATATACTGAGATTGATGAGATTCGTTTGTTTCATTCTGAATATATTGGAAATCATTACGAAGTGTTGCTGCTTCCTGGAGCTTATCAATTTGAACTGGTTGAATTCTGGGGAAGAATTTTTGGAATGCCGAATTTTTCTTCTGACTACGAGCCGTTCCAGGGAAGAAAGGATTATGCTTCTCACACACATGGAGCTTTTTATGCAGGACGACTTGCAGTGATGGAATATTTGGAAAAGATCAGAAGACAAGCGACAGTTCTGATTGTCCGCGAGGTGAGAAGCGAGTATTCTATTCCAGTCGGCATATGGCAGCTGCGCGAGTCTGTTCGGGATGCGATGAAGAATCCATACGAAACTTTTGCGACTGTGCAAGATGCGATAAAGAAAATTTCTGAGAGGATTTTTGTGAAGGACAAATGGGTTCCTCACAGCAAAATCATTAGTGACAGTAAAATACAGAAGAAGATTACTCAATTCTCTAAAATCACAAAAAAATAAAAAAGAAGAAATTCAAAAACATGATTTGTGATTACATTCCTGGAATTATACCGCGGAACCATCCCATGAAGTATGCAACCGCAAGTATGACTACGATTATCAATACTATCAAGAGTTTCATTGATGTCTTCATATTATCCTTAAAATAAAATTCGTTTGTGCTGTATATAAAGCTGAATTTTTTTTGAGATTTTTTTACCTTTGTTCCTCTTTCTAATTTTGTAACGAACAAAAAATTTCTGCTGGCAATAAAAGTTAAATAGACATAGTACGATTAAGTTTAGTAATTAAAAATCAAGGGCTCTTTGGGTGAGAATAAAAAATGACAGACAGAAAAGGGACAAACAGAAGACAATTTTTCATAAATGCTGGATATATGGCAGTGGGAGTTGCAGCAGGATGGGTGGGAAATTGTTTACGACACAGCATTGCTTTTCGCATGGTATCTCGTAGCCGAAGTTCAAGGAAGCACGACTACAGCAAGCTGGAGAAATGTCAAAGTTTATCATGATTGATTTTTTTAGAAAAATATTTTTTATAAATTGAAAAATATTTCAGAATTTATCCGATATAGCTGTGCGCTTCTTTTTCTTCTTCGGTCTTTGCCATCCTTCTCTGTCTTTCAACGAATTTTTCATAGTGGCTCTCTAATTCTCTGCTCAATGAAGGAGTTATTTTTTCCAGCGCATCTTCAAAATTTTTTCTCGTCACTTCTTTCGCTTTCATATTTTCTCGCAGTGCGTTCATAGCAGCTTCTCTGCATAGTGCTTCAATATCTGCTCCGCTGAATCCTTCAGTTCTTTTTGCTAAATCTTTTATATCAACACCTTTTAGCGGCATTGATGCTGTGTGTATTTTAAAAATTTCTAATCTTGCTTGTTCCTCTGGAGCAGGAACTAAAATTTGCCTGTCTATTCTTCCCGGTCTCAGCAATGCAGGATCAATCATATCCGGTCTGTTCGTTGCACCAATAACTACAACCCCTTTCAATTCTTCAAGTCCACTCATTTCAGTAAGAATTTGCGAAACAATTGATTCAGTCGCATGCTCTCCAAAACCTCCTCCTCTTTTTGGAACGAGTGCATCTATTTCATCAAAAAATACAACTGTAGGAGCAACTTGCTTTGCTCTTTTGAATAAATCTCTTACAAATTTTTCCGATTCTCCAACCCATTTTGATTTTAATTCCGGACCTTTTATTGAAATAAAGTTTGCTCCTGATTCATTTGCAACAGCTTTTGCAAGCAGCGTCTTTCCAGTTCCAGGAGGACCGTACAAAAGAATTCCTTTTGGTGGTTTTATTCCCATTCGTGTGAAGCTGTCTTCATTTTTCAGTGGCCATTCAACCATTTCTTTCAATGCTTGTTTCACTTCTTCTAAATCTCCAATGTCAGTCCATTTCACTTTCGGAATTTCAACAAGCACTTCTCTCATTGCACTTGGTTCAACTACTCTCAGTGCACTTTCAAAATCTTCTTTTCTTACAACCAATTTTTCCATCAAATCTTTTGGCAGTTCAGTTTCTTCTCTCCATCTTATTTCCGGAAGGACTCTTCGCAGCGCGGACATTGCTGCTTCTTTCGCAAGCGCCCACAAGTCTGCTCCCACGTATCCGTAAGTTATGTCAGAAAGCCACTTCAAATCAACATCTTTCTCCATGGGCATGCTTCTTGTGTGAATTTTCAAAATTTCGAGTCTGCCTGCGCGATCAGGAATAGGAATTTCAATTTCTCTATCGAATCTCCCAGGTCTTCGCAAAGCTGGATCTACTGCGTTCGGCCTGTTCGTCGCAGCGATGACAATAACTTTTCCTCTTTTCTTCAATCCGTCCATCAAAGTTAACAATTGTGAAACTACACGTCGTTCGACTTCTCCAGTTACTTCTTCTCTTTTCGGAGCAATCGAATCAACTTCGTCGATGAAAATTATAGAGGGCGCATTTTTTTCTGCATCGTCAAATATTTTTCTCAAATTTTCTTCTGACTGTCCGTACCATTTACTCATAACTTCAGGTCCGGAGATTGAAATAAAGTTTGCTCCTGATTCATTTGCAACAGCTTTTGCCAGCAAAGTCTTTCCAGTTCCCGGAGGTCCATAAAGCATTACTCCTTTCGGCGGTTCTACCCCAAGTCTTTCAAACAATTCAGGATGTCTCAATGGAAGCTCGATCATTTCTCGAACTCTTTGAATTACTCCTTTCATTCCTCCAACATCTTCGTAAGTCACAGCAGGAATTGCTTTTTCTTCCAGCTTCATTGATTCTGGCAGTTCAGGAATAATTTCCAATTCAGTTATGTCTCCGATCTTTACAATTCCTTGCGGATCAGTATGCGTTACAACAAATCTCGTCTCCCCAGGAAATGGTGTGTAAAAGAAATCATCAAAATCAAATCCAAAAAAGTCTTCAAACAGAGATGGCCCGCGATTTTTTCTTCTGACTACAGGTGAAGGAACTATTATGTCTCCTTTTGCAACTGGACGCATGTAAATATTTTGCTTGACCAAATTCGGAGCAATGTGAATTATCATTCCTTTTTCTGCTGGTGCAATTGAAACTCTTTTTGCTTCTTTTGCATCGCCTTTTCTAAGTTTAACAACTTCTCCGACTCCGCTTCCAGCATTTCTTCTGACAATTCCATCCATTCTCACAATATTCAGTCCGACATCAGCAGGATAAGCCCTTACAGCAATCGCTCCAGTCTTTCTTCCTCCTTCGATTTCAACAACATCCCCCTCTTTTATTGAAAGTTTGCCCATTGTTCCAGAATCAATTCTAACAATTCCTCTTCCAGCTTCTTCTCTTGCTGTCAGTTCTCCAACTTTCAAACGAATTTCGCTTTCTTTTTCTGCCATTCTTCATGCCTCTTAATTATATTTTTTTCTTCTTCGCTCAAATTTTCATCTTCATTCATTTGCTCTTCATTTTCTTCTTCTATTTTTTCTCTGTCGAATTCTTGCTGCATTCTTTCGAATTCGTCAAAAATGTCCTGGTCTTCTAATAGTATTTTGAAAGCGTTGGTTATAACTTTTTTATGCCACTGTTCGAAAAATTGCATGACTTTGTCGAATTCGCACTCCGGAATCATGAATGAGCTTTCAGCAATTTTCTTGTGCGGTACCTTTTCCAAAAATCCTTCTCTGTGGTATTCGTATTTCTTTTTCTTTCCTGGAACAGTTTGCTCCCAGCCATAAAGATCCTTAAAGAATTTAGTTCTGTCAGAATTCTTGTCAGTTTTTGTCGAAAAAGTAATTATGACTGCTTTTTTTCTTATCATTTTCGCACTTCTCTTTTTAGAATACTGATACACTAAAAGTATTTATATTTATGGTTCGATAATACACTAAATGTCTTTCGGGCCTTCCAAAAAATCAATTGCATATTTTAGAAAAAGATACGATGAAGCAGAAAATTTTGGAGAAATTTTCGAAGTAATAAAAGAAGGAGTTGAAAGAATTTTCAACAGAAGCAGAAGCGGACTGATGCTTGCGTTCCAGGATTTAGGAGTGCAGCAGCGCGGATTTGTTGGAGCATTCCATCCAGTCGGCTCGAATGTCATCGTCATGAACAAAGCTATTCTGAAAATTATTGAAAATCAAAAACCAAGTTTGCTGAAGGCATATGTTTTTCACGTGTTAATGCACGAGTATTTACATACTTTGGGAGTTCTGAACGAGAGACATACTGAATTGTTTACTTATGATGTTAATTTGCAATTGTTCGGAAGGGATCACGAAGCGACAAGGATGAGTTTCAATTTCGACAGAATTCTTCCAGAAATTATTTTGCCTGGATTTGCTCTGATGCCGCGCGAGAGATCAATAGATGTGCTGAATGATTTTGAGAAAATAAACTACATTGGATAAATTACTATTTTTTAGGTATTACATCGTTTTAGCTAACTGTCTCAGTCTTTCGATTCTATTAGCAGTACTAGGATGAGTTGAGAACAAACTGGTAAAAGCATCTGCCTTGAAGGGATTTACAATGAACAAAGAAGAAGTTGCTGAATTTCCTCTCATCGGCCTTTCTTTCACAGAATTTTCAATTTTTTGCAGCGCACTTGCTAGACCTAGGGGATTTTTCGTAATGATTGCTCCGTTGTAGTCAGCCACATACTCTCTGCTTCGTGAAACCGCAAGCTGAATAAGAGTCGCAGCTATTGGTGCGAAAATCAAAAGTGGAAAAAGAATTGCAGAATTGTTGTTTCTGTTCTTACCAGCCAATCCGAACCATGCCATCTGCGCAATGTATGCGATTGCTCCGCCGAGCGTTGCTGCAACTGATGAAGTGAGTATGTCCCTGTTCTTCACGTGAGAAATTTCATGGCCGAGAACAGCTTCCAGTTCAGTCTCATCCAAAGTATTCATTATTCCTTTTGTCACTGCTACTGATGCGTGCTGCGGATTTCTTCCTGTCGCAAATGCATTAGGCACGTCTATGTCTATGATGTAAACTTTAGGCTTTGGAATTTCAGCTTCCTTTGCAACCTCTTCAACTATTCTGTGCAGCTTTGGATTTTGTTTTTTCGTTATTTCTTTTGCCCGATACATGCTGAGCACGATTTTATCAGAATACCAGTATGAAACAAAATTCATGACCAGCGCAAGAATGAATGCGATAGTCATCCCTGCAGTTCCTGCAACAAAGAAACCTATTGCTAAGAATATTCCAGTCAGCAATGCGAAAAGAAGAATCGTTCTTACTATCATAACATCACTCTTCAAAATCTGTATTACTAATGGCAGAGCTAATATAAAAAATAATATGAAACTAACTTCCAGTTTTTAGTTGTGGAACTGTGATACAAAATTTTTAAATACTCATTTGTCCAAGTGTTTATTTGATATAAATGCCGGAAGCAAAGAAAAAATCTGTGCATCTGAAGGTGCCGAAAGTGACTCTTTGGCAGGCTCTTACTCTAATTTTTGCTGTGCTGTTTGTCGGAGCTTTCCTTGGAAAAATTCCAGCAATGACTTCGGAGCTGAGCTCCCAGGAAGCAGCGAGCAAAGTTGTCGATTATATTAATAAAAATCTGGTTCAAACAGGCTCTGTCTCTCTTGTTTCTGTTGAGGAAAGCGGACAGATGTATAATGTGACTACTTCTTATCAAGGCCAGCAAATTCCTGTTTATGTCACAAAGGATGGCGCGCTTCTTTTTGTATCAACCCCCCTCGACATGTCTCAATCAGTAACTACAACTCAAACCACAACAGCAATGGTCAAAACAGCAAAGCCGACTGTTGAGCTGTTTGTGATGAGTTTCTGTCCTTACGGAATTCAGGCTGAAACTATTATGAAACCAGTTTTTGATTTACTTGGAAGCAAAGCAGACTTCAAAATAAAATTCATAACAAGCATTTCAGGAAACACTATCGATTCAGTCCAATCTCTTCATGGAACAAATGAAGCGAAAGAGGATTTGAGGCAGGTATGCATTATGAAAAATTACAACGATGCTACTTACTGGAATTATTTGATGGCATTCGATGCGAACTGTCCTTCATTGATAAATAACGACACTGCTCTTGATAGTTGCTGGAAGAATGCTGCAACTCAGGTAGGAATCGATCCAACAGCAATACAGACTTGCGCGAATGGAAGCGATGCATTGAATTTATTGAAAGCTGACGAACAAGCCGCAAACAATTATGGGGTTCAAGCCTCTCCAACACTTATTATCAACGGAGCTCAATACGGCGGTGCAAGATCGTCTTCTGCATTCCAGCAAACAATCTGCAGCGCATTCACAACAGCTCCAGCAGAATGTTCGCAAACAATAAGTTCGACTGCTTCTACTACTGCTGTATCTGGTGGCTGCGGATAAAAAAATAATTTTTTGTAGAAAAATTCTTAATCTAATATTACTTAACATTATTCTTAGTAAGCATTATGTAGAACAACAATGTAATCAGCGAAGCGACAGTAGTGATTATCACAATCAGTCCCAAAGTAAGAATAGAAACATTTGGACCGATTGAAATAATTGTCAGAGGAACTAAAATTACTAGGAATATCAGCGTAGCCGCTATCAGCAGCAGTGCAGTCAGCGAAAGGAATCTTTCTGTCTTCAGCTTCTCCCTTGGCATAAATAATATTTGATTCCTATAAATAAAGATTTTAGAGTCTAATCCTCAACTAAAGTTTTCCATATTTTTTCATCTTCCAAATCTTCTTCTGAAAAAACTTTTATTCCATTCCTTTTAAGCAATGCAGTCGTAACACCATCACCTCCAACCTGTTCTCTAAATTTTATTCCACCTTGAGTTCGACCATTTCCGCAAGAAGGACTTCCTTGCTTCAGAATAACAGCTGAAGAATCAAATTTCTTTGAAATAAAAAACGTTTCATTAGCACCCCTAATATACTCTTGCGTAACATCTTGGTCATCATCTGTGATAAGTTTACTTTTCTGATTCAGTACATCATTTCCATTTCCAGAAACGATTCTTGCACCGCTTCTGGGTGTTGTCAAGCCACCTAACTGTTCTGGACAAACTGCAACAGCTTTTCCTTTTTTAGTTAATTCTATAACTTTTTTATTTGGAGAGGATTTTCCTTTGTAATTGCAATTTATTCCTGCCAAGCATGCACTGACGATTATCATAACTATTTATTATGAATTGTTTGAACTATTTTAAGATAATTAGAATTCTATTTCCATCAACATATTATCTTTGGCCAACTTCTGAAGCCCATCCTTTTCTGCTGCTAAGTTCTGCTCAAGAATTTTTATCTGCTGCTCGATTTTTTCCTTTCTGTTTTGCTTCATCTCATTTTCCCTGTCAGAAATAATTTTAATCATCTCATTCCTTTTTTTCTCCACTTCGCTATTTTCGATTTTCAGATTCAGCTCCGAAATTTCATCGTTCACTTTCTGCCACTGCCTGCCTAGCTCGGAAAAAACATCTGCAGAAATCATCTCCCTTATTTTGTCCAGACTTTTCTCCTCGCCCTTTATCGAGATTTTCTTCGCAGCAATCGCTTTTTCAGCTTCCTTCAGCGCAGCATTAATCACGCTTTTGTCGTAATCCTCGATGAAAGCATCAAAAGTCGATGCGAAATATTTGTCGAAAACTTTTTTGTTTATTTCCCCATTTTGCAAAAGATTGTTCACTTTCTTCAGAGGCCTCTCGACCGACGCGAACTTCTGCACGACTTGACTGATTATCTCTCTTTTTTCAATTTCCGTTTCCTCCAAATCTCTTTTCATCTGCAGATAATTCTTCCATTCACCACTTTCTTCCAATTTCTGCAGATTTATTTTCAGCATTTCATTTTCCTTCTTCAGATTCTCATTTTTCTGGAAAATATCTTCCAGATCTTTTTTGTAATTTTCCAATTTTTCATTTTCATCTTTTATAATTTTTATTTTATTCGCAATCTCCTTGAACGGCTCGATTTTGGATTCAACATTTTTAAGATTCTCTCCGAAATCATCGAAATATTTTTTAAGAACTTTCATTTCATCGACGACTGACTGCGACTCTTTGAACACTTCCTTTATCGCTGCGAATTCGGCGACAGTGCTGCTGTCAATCTCTTTGAATCTTGCCAAAAAGGAATTGTATGCTTCGAAATGGGAGTCTATTGAAAATTCCTGCTGCTCCTCGCGCTCAATCAAACTTTCTACTTTCCTGGCGAACGATTTCCTCGAAGTCTCAGCGACCTTCAGAAGCTCCGGGTCGACCTGGTCTGTCACCTTTGCTGAAGTAAGCCTTTCCAAATCCGCTTTTATTTTTTCTTCCTGTTGCTTTGCTTTCGCAAAAAAACTTTTCGCTTCCTGCTTGAAACTTTCCTCGTGCTCAGTAATTTTTTTCTCCGCAGCCTCTTGCAATTTTTCAAAACTAATTTTTTCATAAGTCTTTACTTTTTTTGTGAAGAAAATATCGAAAATTCCCATACCATTCTATTCTAACAAGGTAAATTTTCTTTAAATAAGGATTTATCATGGCAAAAAGAAAATTAGATTATTGAATATGGCGTGGTCATTGATAGCAGCATATTTCCTAATTATCATTCTCATTTTTTTAACGCTGATATTTACAAGGGATATTCCAGTCGGTTTTCCTAACGACAGCTATTGCACCAGTGACAGTGACTGCACTTCAGTCCAGAGAACTTGCTGCGTGACTTGCGATTCGGGATGGCCGATAAGGAAAGATTCTGTGGATTTAGTCCAAAAAATGAATTCGTTGAGATGCTGGAGCACGAGTTTGCTTCCATGTGAACAACTTAGTTGTATGCCATCATTGCCTTCGAAAATAATTTGCGAGAACGGACTTTGCGTTAGAAAAAATATTCCTTATAATCAAACTCAGTAATCACTTGAACAGACTGCTGTCGACTTTTTCCCAAGTGAAATCCTGTTCATCTCTTCCGAAATGCCCGTACACAGAAGTCTTTTTGTAAATCGGCCTTCTCAGATTGAGGAATTCTATAATCGCTTTAGGCCGCAAATCAAACTTCTTTTTGATCATCTCAAGAATCTTTTCGTCAGGAATTTTTCCTGTGCCGTAAGTGTTGACCATCAAAGAAACCGGCTGGCTAATTCCGATGGCATATGCAATCTGGATAGAGCACTTGTCAGCAATCCCGGCTGCGACAATATTCTTCGCCAAAAATCTTGCCATGTAGCTCGCGCTACGGTCGACTTTAGTCGGATCCTTTCCACTGAAGCATCCTCCACCAGTTCCGCCCATTCCGCCATAAGAATCAACAACTATTTTTCTTCCAGTCAGTCCAGAGTCAGCAAGAGTTCCACCGATCGCAAATCTTCCAGTTCCGTTTATTATGTATTTTGTCTTTTCATCGAGCATGCTCGAAGGAATTACTGCTCTAATCACTTTTTCAATTATGTCTTTTCTCAAAGTCTCCATTTCAACTTTTTCATCATGTTGCGCAGCAATGACAACAGTATCTACTCTTTTCGGTTTGTCGTTTTCATATTCGACTGTGACTTGGCTTTTTCCGTCCGGTCTTAAGTAAGGAAGAATTTTCTGTTTTCTCACTTCTGCCAATCTTTTCACAAGTTTGTTTGCCAGCATAATCGGCATCGGCATAAGTTCTGGAGTTTCGTTTGTAGCGTAGCCGAACATCATTCCCTGGTCTCCGGCTCCCATATCAGCCTTGTCAATCCCCATCGCAATGTCCGGGCTCTGCTCCTCGATCGAAACAAGAATTCCGCAAGTATCTGCATCAATTCCAACTTTTGCATCGTTAAATCCAATTTCCTGCAAAGTTTTTCGCACAACAGAAGGAATATCTGAATAAGCTTTGGTAGTGATTTGCCCTGTTACGACGATCATTCCCTGCATCACCAATATCTCAACATCAACTCTGGCAGTTGGATCCTTTGAGATTATGTCATCTAAAATTGCATCGGAAATTTGGTCACTTACTTTGTCAAGGATGCCCTTCAGTTACGCTTTCAGAAGTAAAAAAATATTTGTTAATCAGGGACTACCACCTCCAAATTTTTCATCATCATATATTTTTCAAATTTCCTAACTAAAAATAGGTCTGTATCTTTATAAATCCATTCTGCTAATTTTTTGCCTCTTGTACAGGTATAACTAACTACAAAACAATGTCCACTATATTTTCTTACCTTTGCACATATGTTGATTTCATTTTTTATATTCTGTGATAACTTATATAAAAATTTTCTTGAACCAGAAACTATCTGAATTGCAAAATAAGGACTTCTTTTCCTATCTAAATAACTTATGCTTCCATCTCCATCAATCACACCGCGAATAAAATGTCTCAAATATCGTTTTGGTACTTGAGGAAATTTTACGATTAATGATTTTTTTGGAATAATCCCAACTTTCATAAGTTTTTGACATAATTTTTTATTAACTGCAATCAAACGAAACGATTTGGTTTTTTCTGAATAAAGTAATGGTTTCGTACTCGAAATAATTTTGCGCATCTTTTCTAAATGTTCTTTATCTTTTTCTGCTGTTGTAATTGTTAAAGACCAATATGATTTTGATTCATTCCAAGCAACATTTCCATCAGTAAAAATGTATCCTAATATGTAAGCCATTGTTTCATTCCACTTATCAAAGAAATTTTCATTTACAGTATGTTTTTTATAAATCAAATTTAATTCTCTACACCATCTGTTAACAGTAGTCTTACCAATTCCAAGTTTTCGAGCAATTTCTCTCTGTGAAATTCTTCCAAAATTAGCTTTTATAAAAGGAATTGAAGTTTGTTTGACTTTAGGATCTAAAATTGCAGCCATGCATCTAGTTAAATTTCTTTTGTATTTATTTTTGTAATGTAGTAACACTTTCCGAAGTGAAAAAATAATTTCCCATATCTCTCTATTTTTCTTGGTTAATAACAAATAAATTCTTTATTTCTATGCATTGAGAATCAAAACATAATAGTTAAGAACTGAAGCAAATGTCACCCAAAGCAGATACGGAACCAGCATCCATGCTGCTGCCTTAGAAACTTTATAGAATCTGAAAATTGTCACTGCGATTGCAATCCACAGGAAAATTATTTCGACAAACGCGTACAGCGGGGAATGGAGTCCGAAAAACAGGAAAGTCCATAGCGCATTCATAACAAGCTGTGCGAGAAAAATCTGCAGGTCGAAAATATAAATTGCTTTCTTGATTCCGTGATGTTTCAGCCCTTTGTCCCAAACCAAGTAGAGCGAAATGCCCATCAGAGTGTAGAGAACCACCCAAACAGGACCGAAAATCCAGTTGGGCGGATTGAACCAAGGCTTTTGCAATGTAGCGTACCAAGTTGGAATCGCAGACATTGTGAACAGCAAGCCCGAATTTCCTACGAACTGACAAATTCCAATTGCGACCAATAATTTGAGAATATAGTGCATTTTCATTTGCTTCAATAAAAATTGGTGAGCTGAATTTATTAGTTTACCTGAACAGGAATTTTGTCAGTCTTCAGCGCAACGGCTTTCGCTTTTTCGATCGCTTTTATTTTTGCAGCAGTTTCCTTGTTCGGCTTGCCCCAGTCAGCTTTTGTCACGCACTTCGGATCAAGACACATCCTGAATGGGCGTTTTCCTTTTCTTTGAACTTGAATCATTGGAGTATTGCACTTGTCGCAGACTTTTCCGAGAGGAGTTATGTAAGCACCTTGCGGAAGAGGATAAAGATTGTGACAGTTTGGATACGAACTGCAGCCAACGAAAAATTTTATCGTCTTTCTCGAACGAATAATTCTTAGTTCACCAACTTTGCAAGCAGGACATGTTCCAAGCCTTCTTTCTTCCTTTCGCGCTTGGACTAGAGCTTCTAGCAGTTTCTTTCCAATCTTCTTTTCATTTTGCTTGAATTCTGCAAGAATGTCGACAAGAGTTTCCTTCGCTTCCTTGATTACTTCTTCTCTTTTTTTCTTTCCCTTGTATACTTCATCCATTTCTTCTTCAAATCTTTTCGTCATATCTTCGCTCAAAATTCTCGGCGAATAATCCTTCAGCGCTTTTGTGACTGCTTCACCAAGTTTTGTGACTTGTATTGATTTTCCTAAAATATATTTTCTTGCATAAAGCGTTTGCAGAATTTCAGCGCGTGTGGCCTTTGTTCCTAGATTTCTCTCTTCCATTTCCTTAAGAATTGATCCTTGCGAAAATCTTCCTGGAGGCTGAGTCTCTTTTGCAGTCTGTTCGATTTTCTGCACTTTCACTTTGTCTCCAATTTTCATGTCTGGAAGAATCTGTTCTTCATAAGCAAGATAAGGTTCGTAAATTGCTGTCCATCCTGGTTCGATGATTCTTTTTCCGACGACTTTGAACTTCTCTCCATTCACATCAAGAGTCACTATGTTGCTTTCTCTCGTCGCTGGTTCTGCAAACACTGAAAGAAATCTTCTGACAATCAAATCGTACAATTTTTTCTGCTGAGCTGTCAGTTTTTTCAAATCCTGAGTTTCGAAAGTAGGATACACAGCCGGATGCGCTGAATCTTCTCTTTTTCCCTCGTTCGGAATTAATTTTTCCTTCATCAAAAGTTCTTCTGCGAATTTTTTGTACTGCGGAATTGCTGCAAGTGCTTTCAAGATTTTTACGTAGTTGATTGAAGGCGGAAGTTTTTGAGAGGATGAACGCGGATAAGAAATTATTCCTGACTGATAAAGACTTTCCGCTATTGAATTTGTCTGAGTTGGGCTGAATTTGAAATGTGAGTATGAATCTGACTGGAGCTCTGTTGTGTTGAATGGAACTGGCGGTGGCTGCTTGTATTCTCGTTTTTTCATATCAGCGACTGTCGCATCTTTTCCTTTTGTCTTTTCTAAAACTCTTTCAGCCTCTTCCTTTTTCCAGAACTTGTCCTTTTCGTGCGCAGCGATTATTGCAGTCTTTCCTATTTTTGCATGAAGCTCAATCTCCCAGAATGGAGTTGATTTGAATTTTCTTATTTCCAATTCCTTGTCGTAAAGCATTCCGAGCGTCGGACCTTGAACACGTCCGGTTGATAAAATTGCAAATCCTTTTTCAGCAGCGTTCTTCATCGCGAGTGTTAGTGCTCTTGTAAGATTAATTCCCCAATAGAAATCCAGATAGTGGCGAGTCAATCCAGATTCAACAGTCTCCATATCCATATGTGGCGAAACTTTTTCAAAACTTTCAACCAGCTCGTCCTTTGTGAGAGTCGAGAACTTCATTCTCTTTGCATCCTTCTTCTTAGCAAGCATTGTGAGAATGTTGTAGCCGATGACGCTTCCTTCCGTATCGTAATCTGTTGCGATTATGTAGTCGTTGTCATTGCTGACTATCGCTTGCATGTTTTCAAAATATTTTTTCGAGAACTCGCTGCCTTTCTTTGTGTGAGTAGGAACCCATTGCACGTCAAAAATAGGATAATTCCATCCTCCTTTCTTCTTCACAGTATCGAGCACAAAAAGATGTCCGACTGCTGGAACAACGATAAACTTTTTCTTTTTTCTCTTGAACTCGAACCAGAAAGCCTCGTTCGCTTCCTTCTTCTCAACTTTGCCTTCAGCAAGAGCTTCCGCTATCCTTTTTGATGCATCCGGTTTCTCAGAAATAATTACAGTTGCTTCCTTTGTCATGCCTATCAAATTCTCTCTGAAAATTTATAAACTTACTCTAAGATTACTGGTTGTATTTTTTGTGGTTCTGTTATGTTTTTTTCCAGAACACTCACTCTTGTTTCCAAAAGTATTATCTTTTCAAGCAAATCTTTTATCTGGTCGTCCGAAGCTGCCGTTATGTGAATTTTTGATTTCACGCTGTGCAGTTCCTGCTCCAATCTCGAGATTCTTGCATTAAGATTGGAAATTTTTTGGTTGAAGTCCGCCGGAGCTGGTTTATTTGTTCCCAAATTTCTAACTTGCACATTTTGCATCCTCTGCTGCAAGTCTTTTATCTCGCCTTCTATCTCTAAGAATTTCTTTTCTATGGAAAGAAGGCTCAATTTGAACTTGTCCTCAGGACTGGTGTCGAACACGACCAATATTTCACCTTTAAAGAACTTTGTTTTTAGCTAATATATTATTTTATCTTTTGCCTAAGCCACACATACCAAACAATAAGAACAGCTGTTATCAAGCCTTCCCTCCACAAGAAAAGATGAACAACATCGAAATATTGGAATCCGAAATCTGCCGCAATAAGAATTGTAGTGAATATTCTCAAAAGATTCATCGCAAAAAGAAGCGGCAGTCCCACTGCAAGAAATTTCAGTTTGTCCTTCATCTTTCTTTTCGGCGTCGCGATTGTCAGAGCAAAAAGCGCATACAATGTCTTCCATCCTGTCGAGTCAAATGAAATCTCTATTTTCAGCAGCTGATTGTTTGCCAAAAGAGTGATTAAAAAATTCTGCTGCAATGCATCGATTCCAACCGACTGCAGGAATTTCGTTGTTATGAAAGCGATGAAATTCTGCAGAGGCTCGTATGTGATGTTGTAATAAAGAACTGCATACATCGGAATTGCGAGAATATTAAAAATTAACAGAAATTTGATTACTTCAATTAGCTTTTTTCTCTGAGAATTTTTTAACAACATCTGAAATATTTTCTGTTTTTTCGTTAATAATGATGTTCCTAAGAACATTTTCGAAATTTTTTCCAGCAGCAGCTTCGACTTTCAAAATTATTTCATGATAGTTCTTAAAAGCCTTCAGTCCAGCAGCTAACGCATCCTTTTCATGCACAGATTTTATTTCATCCTCATAATCTTCGACAATTTTTCCCTTTTCCTTTCTGCTCAGAGAAAATTCAGGATAAAATATCTTGCTTCCTAGCGACGATGCAATCTTTTCAACAAACTTCGGTGCAGGATTTACATCGCTCGCAACAACAAGAGGATTTCCATATTTCATGATCTGCTTGATGACATCACCGCGAGTCTGCAGCTTTTTTGAAGAAAGAGAGAGAATTTTTCCGTGAGAATCAAGAATCGCAATGCCAACAGAAGTTCCAGAATCAATTCCGATTATTAGATTTCTGATGCTACCACTTCAATATTTAGTTGTTATCAATTTTCTTATACTTTTCGCTGTTTTTTCTTTCAATCCTTTCACTTTCTTCAGCTCTTCTTCGTTGGCTACAAAAATTTTTTCAACACTTCCGAATTCCTTGAGCAGCCTTTGCGCAAGAACCGAAGAGATTCCAGGAATCGATGAAACTAAAAATTCCTTTTGTTTTCTCGAATCAACCGGCTTCTTTCCTACTTTGACAGCAATAGGAATTTTATTTTCCTGCTGCTCTTTTTTTGCAATCCAGAAAATTGTTTTTGCTGTGTCTTGATGGCTTTTTGTGGAAAGAAGAGTTATTCCGCTAGTTGCAAGCGTTGCGACAGCCGCTTTATATGCATTTTCATTTATGAATCTGTCAGAATATCCTTCAATCAAAACAATTCTTTTTTCGTAATATTTTTGCATGTTTTCCATCTGCTCAAAAATTCTTCCGTCAATAATCGAAGAAATGAAGTCGCTGTGACTTTTTCTTTCGATCGCAGTTCTGCTAGAAACAACAAAATCTCCAATCGGAAGATTATCTTCTTTAATTATTGCTCCCAAATTTTTCAGCAAGGAAATAATTTCTCTTTCTCTGTAGTCAACCACTATCAGAATTTTTCCATAAGGTTTCAGAAGTTTTTGCGTATCAATCATAACCAATCAACTATTTTCTTTTTCTTCCTTACTTTATTCTTCATTTCTCCAAGTATTTGATGCATTTTCTTCTCTTTATGCAGTGCTGAATGGAAATATGCTTCATCCCGTGTCCCCTTTGTCAGAAGGAAAACAATTTTCCCGCTTGTCTGCCTTCCGACTCTACCTCGTCTCTGTATCGCGCGAATTTCTGAGGGAACAGCTTCATAGAAGATTGCATAATTGACTGCAGGCACGTCAAGCCCTTCCTCTGAAATGGAACTTCCAACCAGAACACTGAACTCGCCTTCACCAAATCTTTTCAGCGTTTCGATCTGCTGCTGCTGCGACATTCCCTTCCCCTCTTTCATTGTCTGCCCGATCAGAATTTCAGTTTTAATTCCTTCCTTCTCCAGCATCTTCCTGATTCTTTCAACAGTCGCTCTGAAATTAGCAAAAACAATTATTTTCATTTTCGGATCTTCGGCAATCAATTCTTTCACCAGATTTTTCAGCATGTACATCTTCGGATGCTCGACTCCGCTAGCCGCAACATTCCTCACCCGCTGCACAATCTCCTGTACTCTTCTGTCCTTTATCAGCCTCCTGTCTGTGTTTTTCTTGCTTGCAGAAATTTTTTCAAAATACTCGTTAAGCGAAGTGATTCCCTGCGTTTCAAGAAGCTCGATCGCGTGATCCAGTTTTATTGCCTGAGCAGATCTTATCAGAGCCCATATAAGAGCAAAATTTTTTGTCTTTGAATACTGCGCTCCGATTCTTTTCTGTAGCATGAGCAGCTGAGTTTTTGAAGGATGATATGTTGCTGTGAAATGATGATCTCGCAGCCAGTAAAAATCATCTTTAAGCACATTTTCAATCAGACTTTTTATCATCTGGAATTCCTCAGGAAAATCAACATAAATCCAGTCTTTAACAGTCTCTTTAACATACTTTTTCACATCTTCTTCTAGCTCAGTCCTTATTTCAATCTCCTGAATGAACAGGCTACTTTTTATCTCATCAATTTTTTCTATGTTTCCACCTGGCGAAGCTGTCAGTCCGAGAATCAGAGGATTTTCTGCTTGCTCTTTGTACTTTCTTGCAACTTTTGTGTATGCATAATCCTTTACTGATCTATGTGCTTCATCAAAAACAACAAAAGAAAAATTTTTCAGACTGATTTTTCCATTTTCCAAATCATTCCTTATAGTCTGCGGAGTCGCGACAACAACAGTTGCATCTTTATAGATTTTTTCTCTTTCATTCGGTAAAATTTTTCCAGTGACAAGAATAATTTTTTCTGGATTAATTGTTGTGAATTTCTCAAAACTTTTTTTGTGCTGCGCATTCAGCGGACGCGTTGGAGCCATGACAAGAATTTTTGAACTAGGAAATTTTTCTAATCTTTTCACTGCAACAATGACTGCGATCAGCGTTTTTCCAATTCCTGTAGGAAGAACTACCAAAGTATTTTTCTTTGCTGCAGTTTCGGCTATATTTTTCTGATATCCTCTTGGTTCTACATTTTTTAGTTCTACCATTTTATTCTCCAATAATTGTAATTATAATTTCTCTATTTCTCGGTTCAAAAAGTTCAACAACAAACAACGATTGATATGTTCCTAATTGCAAATTGCTATTTTTTAAAGGTATTGTGACAGCAGTTCCCAATAAGTTCGCTTTTATGTGCGCAGTTGCATTTTCATTCCCTTCGTAATTATGTTCATACTTTTCTTTCATTGGCACTATTTCTTCCAGACTTTTGATTAGATCTCTGAGTATTGTTGGATCGTTTTCCTGGAAAATTAATGCGGCAGTAAGATGCAGTAAATTTACAAAAACAATTCCATTCTTTATTTTCGAATCTTTTGCTGCTTTTTCTACTTCATCAGTTATTTCAACAAAGTCGTATATTTTCGATGTTCTGATAGAAATTGATTTTTGGAAAACAGCCATAGTTAAATTTAAAAGTTTACAAATATTAATTGACAGCTATGAAAGTCGCAGTTCTGTTTAGCGGAGGAAAAGATAGTGCTTTTGCCATTCAACATTGTCTAAAACAAGGATGGAATGTTGCAGCTCTAATTGCTGTGAAACCAAAAAATACTGAAGCATATTTATGGCATTATAGTACAGTCGAATGGACAATTCTTCAAGCGCAGGCAATGGAACTTCCTTTGTATCTTCTGCATAATGAAGAGAATGGTCCTGAAGTTGAAGCAAAAATTTTGGAAAAAGTATTCGAGAAATTGAAGATAAATGCTATTGTTCTTGGCGGTGTTGGATTACAAAAGACGCAAATTGAATCTATAAAAAAAGTTGCTGAAAAATTCAAAATAAAAGTTCTCATCCCTTATGCAAATTATACTTCAGAGCAATTACTGAGAGAAGAAATACAAGCAGGACTTGATATCAGAGTAACAAATGTCGCGACTGAAGGACTTGGTCCAGAATGGTTAGGAAAAAAGTTAGATGGAAAAGCTGCTTTGCAACTCAAAATACTTTCAGAAAAATATGGTTTTGACGTTCTTTTTGAAGGTGGATCAGGAGATACTTTTGTATGCGATGCGCCAATGTTCAAGAAAAAAATAGAATTTCTTGACACAAAAAAAGTTTGGGATTCAACAACTTCTTCCGGCTATCTTGAAGTGACAAATGCAGAGCTTGCTGACAAAGAGTAATCATCTGACTAAAAGATATTCTACTACTGCACTGACAAAAAGCAGAATTGTCGCAATCAAGAGCGTTCTTTTTATTTTTATTTTTGATTTTATTTTCAGAATTCTACTTTCAAAAATAGAAAATCCGCTGACTCCATAAAGAAAAACTCCAGTTAATTCAAGCGAACCAAGCATCAAAAGAAAAACTACTCCAATTAGTTCGCCGCTGGAAAAAAATGAGCTGCTTGATATTGCAAAAGTTGTGAAAAGGAAATAGAATGATGAAAATCCCGCTGTAATCAATGCGATAATTGCAAGTTCAAAGTTTTGAAGGAAAATCGAGAATTCGTTCTGTCCTGGCTGAAGGCTCAATGTATCTTCGCAGCATTTGTAAAAATCCGATTTTATTATTCCGTAAACTATTCCACTAGCAATAGAAAGAATAAAAACCATCAAATATACTTTTTCAATTTTGTTGAAACTTCCGATTTGCCTTACTATTTTTTCTAGAACCACAATATTTGATTTTAGCTATCATTTAAATAAAGATTTGAATAATCTTCAATTGCTCGGGTCGCCTAATCAGGTGGGGCTCCGGTCTCGAACTGATTAACGAGGAAACCGGCGAGCGCAAGCTCATCTGGGTTCAAATCCCAGCCCGAGCGTCTTTCTATTTAATTTCTTTGAATTCCAAATTAAAATCAATGAATTGGAAAGAATTTCTAAGACCAACAAAGTGGAAAATAATATTGTCCATTGTAATTTCATTCATTGTCGTGGTTTGGGGGATTTTATTTTATATGATACAGAATCCTACATATCCTGTTAAATTCATAATAAGAAGCACCGGAACATTGTATGTAAATTCAATTGTTATTTCTATATTTGATACTTCAATTAATTTTCTGATTAGTGCAATTTTATATTATCCGTTTGCAAGTTCTTTGTCTTATCTTTGGCCAAAATATAGGCAAGGAAAATTCTGGAAATCTCTTAGAGAAAAGAAAGTTTTTCTTAGCTTCTTCATCTTAAACCCTTTTGTATTACAAATTATTTTGAACATGACATTTTTTATTTTGCTCTTATTCGCAATTTCTCTTCATAGAATTTAGAGAAAAAAAGTCCAATACGTGAATTATTTTTCTAAGTTTCAATCCAAGCGCTTGTTCTAGCTAAATAAAGAAAAAAGAAGAAAGAAAGTGAAAGAAAAAATTTTCTTAATTTAGATGTGCAGCAAGAATGGCAATGCTTGAGCGAATATTGGGAACATCAGAAGTCCCACTCCAATCCTTGCAAGTCTTGGCAGATCTTCCATTGGATTCTTTGTGATGTTCAGAGATCTGTATCTGAAAATGGAATACATTCCATCTCCTATCAGGAATACTCCTGCTGTTATCGGACTGATTAAACCGGCAAACCACGTTATTCCGACACCCAGTCTTATGAATCTGAGTGCATGGTCAGGCATCATCTTCTGGTGCTTGTACAGTGTGCGAGACAGCAAAGCATCCCAGAATATCCATGTGAATGCCAGCGAACGTGACAGAATGGTGAACAAGGAGATCACAAAAACATTCCTTCTGCCAAATATAGATTTGATTCTATACTTTAGATTAGGCACCTTCATATAACAAAAAATTGGGATAATAGGATTAATAAAGGTTACCTTTCACAGAATAGCAAATCGATAAACATTTAAATAAGTAACTTCCGTAATAGTTAGTAAATTAAGGGACTCAAATGTAGGCTAAAAACTACTTGTTCTCTTAAGTAAATCAGAGTGAAATTTGAAATGAAAAATGAAAATTCGCCTGAAAAAAATGAAAAAATACAAATTGGAGGTTAAATTAAATGGCTAGATTTGAAAGAAGAGGTTTTCGCGGCGGAGGTCGCTCTTTCGGCGGAGATAGAGGCGGTGGCTTCGACAGAGGCTACGACGTTCCTAAACCAATCAAAGAAGGAGAGGAATACGACATAGAAATCAACGAAGTTGGCTCAAAGGGAGACGGAATTGCAAGAATAAAGAATTTTGTAGTGTTCGTCACTGGAGCTAAACAAGGTGAAAAATGCCGCGTTAAAATCAAAGAAGTAAGAAACAGATTTGCCTTTGCTGAGAAAGTCGGCGAAGCACCTGCTGCAACTGAATCAGAAGCAAAAGATGCGACTGAAGAGAAAGTAGCAGATGTTGAAGAAACTGAAGCAGAAGAGAAGGAAGATGCTGCTGAGGAACCTGAAGAAGAATCTGACGAAAGTGAAGAGTAAATAGTAAAAAACAAGATTTTCTTTGCTTTTTCTTTTCTTTTTTTCTTTACGCAAACTAAAATAAGAGAAAGAGCAAATTCTAAATATGAGGATTCCCGAAAAAGGAATTACATACAAAACATCTAGAATCGCTTACATTCACAACTACGTTCTCGCCGCGCTGGTCTTGATTCTTTTGGTTTTGATTTTTCCAAGTCTCAATTTCTCACTTCTAATCACAAACACCCAACAACTGATTTCATATCTTATATTTTTCGGATTTGTAATTGCAATAACTTTTCTGGTCGAGGAGCCTTCCATAGAGATGTGGATCAGAAAATATGTAATAACAAACAACGAAGTGATGAAAGTCGAGGGAATTTTGAGAAAAAAGAAATTCGCCATTCCTTACCAGAGCATCGCTGACGTGAAGATGAGCAAAGGAGTAGTTGGAAGGATTTTCAATTTTGGAAATATCGAAATAATGGGATTCAAAGAACCAATTCACATGAAAGGAATCAGAAATCCGGATGAAGTTCTGAGAATTATCGAAAACAAAGTAAATCTTATGAGAAACAGGGTTATTCAAGATAGAGAAATAAAATAAAAATTAGTTCAAATCCCGTTGGGAGCAAAGTTCTTTTTCAACTTTTGATTTAATATATTTCTTATGCCAATCAATGCAACTGCAGAATACTATGTAGCAGAAAAAAGATATCTGAACGCGAAATCAAAGGAAGAGAGAATTGTAGCGCTCGAAGAAATGATAAAAGAGCTACCGAAGCACAAGGGAACAGAACATCTGCTTTCCCGACTAAAATCAAGGCTGAAAAGGCTGAAAGAAGAAGCGAGAAGAGCGTCGAAAGCAGGAGCGAAATCGAAATTCTCAATAAGAAAAGAAGGATCAGCCACAGTTTGTGTAATTGGAGTGACGAATACTGGAAAAAGTTCGCTATTGAATTTATTGACAGCTGCAGATGCAGAAGTTGCAGAATATCCGTTCACAACAAAGCTTCCTGAAGTTGGAATGATGTACTACAAAGATTTACAGATTCAAATCATAGAAATTCCTTCGCTACTGACGCCTGAATTCTGTTCGCTTTTGCAGATTGCGGACGAGGTGGTTGTTCTTTTTGACTCAACTCAAAATATCTACCAGCAAAAAGAAGAGATGGAAAAGGTTCTCGAAAAATATTTTAATCTGCAGAAGGCTGTGATTTTTGTTGCAAACAAAATCGACGAAATAAATTCGAAAAATTCCGAATTTTTGCAGATTTCAACGCACACAGGACAAGGAATCGATGAACTTAAGGAAAAAATTCTTGATTCATTGAACATAATTCGAGTTTACACAAAAAAACCTAGAAAGAAAAAGGACCTGCCGGCTCTAGGAATGAAGAAAAATTCAGCAGTCGAAGATGTCTTGGAATTGATTCACAAGGATTTTCTGAAAAATTTCAAATTCGCAAGAGTGTTCAATTCCAACAAGCACTCAGGACAGAAAGTCGGGCTTGATTACAAACTGAAAGATGGAGATGTTGTAGAGATTCATGCGTGATTTTATGGAAGCAAAAAATTTTTACGTTCAAACGTACGGCTGCACTTCAAACAAATTCGACTCGGAAAGAATGATGGGATTGCTGCAGCAAGCAGGACACAAAATTGTGGCAAAACCTGAACAGGCGGACTATTTTTTACTGAACACATGTGCAGTAAAATCACAGACAGAAGAAAGAGTAATTCATCGAATGAAAGAACTGAGCAAATCAAACAAGAAAATGATTGTTGCTGGTTGTCTGACAAAAATAAATCCAGAAAGGATAAAAAAAGTTGTGCCGGATTTTTCTGCGATGATTGATACTCGTTCCATCCATAAAATAACTGAAGTTGTTGTCAGAACTGAAAACGGAGAAAAGAATATTGTTGAAGTTTCGCAAATTCCCGGAAACAAATTGCTGCTGCCAAGATTTTCTTTCAGCAACAACGCAATTGTAAAAATTTCAGAAGGATGCCTCTCGAGATGCTCTTTTTGCGCAACCAAATTTGCGCGTGGCGATTTGTATAGCTACAGACCGGATGACATTCGCGACAACATCAGACAAGGATTGAAAGAAGGATGCAAAGAATTTCATTTGACTTCGGAAGATTCTTCTGCATACGGAAGAGATTTGAAAACCAATTTGCCTGATTTGCTGGACTCAATTTCTGAAATCGAAGGGAATTTTTTTGTAAGAGTCGGAATGATGAATCCTCTGCATTTCAAAAGAGTTGAAATAAAAAATTTGATTGAAGCTTTCAAGAGCGAAAAGATTTTCAAATTCCTTCACTTATGCGTCCAGTCAGGAAGCAACAAAATTCTGAAAGATATGAGAAGAGGATACAAAGTTGAAGATTTTGTAAATTATGTTGCAGAATTCAGAAAAGAAATCCCACAATTAACTCTGGAAACTGATGTGATAGTTGGATTTCCGACAGAAACAGATGATGATTTCCAGCAGACTGTTGAACTGGTGAAGAAAATAAAACCGGATGTAGTAAATATTTCAAGATATGGCTCGAGACCGAAGACTGATGCTGCAAAAATGAAGCAGATAGATCCGAGAATTGTGAACGAAAGAAGCGGAATTCTGCATGACTTAGTAAACAAAATCAGTCTGGAAAAAAACAAACAGTGGATTGAATGGAAAGGAAGTGTGATTGTTGATCAAAAAGTGAAAGATTTTGTTGTCGCAAGGAATTTCGCATACAAATCTGTTGTAATAAAAGAAAATATTCCACTCGGAAAAATTATTGATGTTGAAATTTTACATGCAGACAAGCATTCAATTTTCGCACAAACTGTATAACCTTTATAAGCAAACGTTCTAAAATAAAATTATGGCAGGACTTTCAAAGCAAACTATCTGGGGACTTGTTCTTCTGTTTGGCTTCACAGCAACTCACTTCTTAGCTTTGGCTGGCTATCCGATTTATTTGTTCTTCCTTTTCTGGGTTTTCATTTTGTCTCTCAGCTTTTTCACAATCTACAAGGAAGTGCTGAAAAAAATGCCTCTTGATGTTGAAACAGCTTGGAGGACAATGACCGTTCTTGAAATTTTGCTTACGATTTTATTCCTGACAAATCTGATTCAAGTTGATTATTCTATTATCCTGGCAATGTGGCTCGGATTAATGGGAGCAGCAACTTTAGCAACTGGATTGAAAATGAATTGGCCTGAAAGCATTTTCACAGGATTGGTGTGGATTTTCTTCTCATTGATAGTTCCGCAATACTTTACGAATACTTACTTCCTGCTCGCAGGATTCATCTTCGGAATTCCACTGATTTTCATCGGGCATCTTTCTAAGTGAATTATTTTACAAAAACAGTAGCAAATAATCCTACTGCACCTAAAACGAAGCCAATCAACGCTCCATTTGTAGGAAATTGTTTGAAAATCACATATGCTAGCACTGGTTCTACTATCAAAATTGAAAGAATAGAAGTTATGCTGACTATCCAGATATTTTTGAACACTTGTATTCCTATAAAATATCCGAAGAGAAGCGGTACTCCAGCAAGTGTAATCAGAACAAAAAATTGAAGAAATGTTCCAGCAGATATTTTATTTTGTGCTATGATTTTATTCGCACCAGCAATTTCAGAATAGATTGCAAGACTTTCTCCAACAAACAATAAAATAATGGTAATTATTTGTAAATCTGTGGCTGCCATAAAATTACTTCATTTTCTTTTTCACAACTGCAAGAACAACCTGAGGATCAACCCTTCCCCTAACTTTGCTCATTATTATTCCGACAACTTTGTCGTAGCCTAAGTTTGACTGCTGCTCCAAAACTTCTTCAATAATCTTGTTCAACTCCGAAGCTGAAAGAACCGTGATATTTATTTCCTTTATTGCATTTGCGACATTGTCTCCTGGTTTTTCTGCAAAATATTTCAGTAGTTCAGGAGTCGCTTCCTTCATGATTCTTTTGTCAGCAACCGCTTCAAACAATTCCGGATAGATGTGAACAGGAATTCTTTTTGTATCTACTCTTTCTCTTTTCTGAAGATCAACCAAAGTGTTTGTGAAAGTATTCGCAACAATCGCTGCATCGATCCTAACTTTTTCCATGATTTTTTCAAAAGTCTCCAGGTATTCTGAGCGCAGAATTTGTCTTGCCAAATCTTCTGAGAGTTTGTATTTTGATTTGAATCTTTCATATTTCTTCATCCAGCTTTCCGGAAGAGTTTTTGAAAGTTTTTCTACCCACTCGTCTAAAACTGACAACGGAATTACATCAGTCTCTGGATAAAGACGCGCTGCTCCTGGAAGCGGGCGCAGGAATTTTGTCGTTCCATCTTCTTGAACACCTCTTACTTCTTTTTCCGGCTTTTCCAAAATATGATTTATTTTTTTCACAAGCATGAACGCAACTTTTCCATCAGCATTGTCTCCGATAACTACAATGGCATCATTCTCTCCCGCCCCCAACCTTTCTCTTAATTTTTGGAAATCTTCGACAGCATTGTATCTTGCAAGATCTTCATCAGAATGTATAATTCCCTTTACTCCGAATGCGACGACGTAATCAGCAAGCTCTCTCCCAAAAGTTTTTCCAGGCGAAATCTCTTTTTTCAGAACTCCGGCAAATTCCGGAAGCTTCAGTGCAAAAATAGTTTTTTTGCTGTCCAAAAGCGAGCGAAGAATTTTCGATTTGCTTTGATACAGATCTTCATTCACAATTTGCGGCTGCGAAGAAATTCTTCTTACTCCTTTTTTTCTCAGATTATTTCTTATCTCGCCCAAGCTGTTTTGTCGCAGGATTTCTCCGTCGATAATTTTTGCGAGCATTGCCAGATCCTGCACTCCTTTCAGCTCTGTTCTCTCTCCCTGGCGGATCGAGATGTTCACGTCCTGCCTGATTGTTCCTATTCCTCTCTTGACTTTTCCAGTGCTTCTGCAAATCATCCCGATCTGAAAAGCAATGTCCTCGATTTCTTTTGCAGAAAAATTCTCAAGAAGCCCAGTCCCGATTTCAACAAGAGGAACTCCTAATCTATTCAGTCGATAAGTAGCAGCCCCGCTTTCTTCTGAAACAAGAGGCGCGGCATCTTCTTCGAGATTTATGTAAGTTATCGGAATCTGTTTTCCTTTGTACTTCAAATGTCCGTTCATTCCTATCAAAATAGTTCGCTGAAATGCAGAAGTATTGCTTCCATCTGTGACAATTTTCCTCATGACATGGATTTCATTCGGAATCTCGCAGTTAAGCATCAGCGCTATCTGAAGCCCGACATTGAGCGCTTCAAGATTTATTTCATGCGGCGGCTCTTCATCCAGCTCAACCAAACAATTCTCTTTGTTGAAATACTGATAAACAAAAGTCCTGTTCCTCATTTCCTCATACGAAGAAGCAATATCTATTTCACCCAGTTCGCTCGCAACAGGATGCAATTTTCTTTTCACAAGCGCGGCCGGCTCTTTTTCCGCCATCATAGTTGAACTTTTGCAAAACAACTTGTGCTGAGTATCCAGTTGCTGATGAATTTCCAGCCCAGCTTTCAGTCCGAATTTTTTGTAATTGATTTCTTCTTTCATTTTCTCACGCCAAATAATTTCTGTAGTCAGTCTCAGCCGAAATTTCGCCTGCAAGATTTGTCAGCATAAGATTTTTCACTTTTTCAATATTCTTTTCATGGCCAAGAAGCCAGCCGAGTTTGATGTAAGCAGTCTCAGGCAGCATATCTTCTCCGAAAACCGCTCCAGCTTCGTAGAGCAGTCGCAAATTCCTGTAGACAAAAGGATGAACTCTTCCATAAAGCGTCTGAGAAGTGATAACAATAACAACTCCTCTGTCCACAGCCGCTTTTATGTGCGGAATCCACGAAAGACTTTTTATTGTTTCATTTTCAGAAGTGCCACTCTCTCCAGTTGCAACATGGCCTAAGCCAGTCGCTTCAATAATAATTCCTTTGAAATCATTGTCAACATAATAATCAATTATTCCCGGATCGCTGCCAGGATAAAATTTGACCATCGCAACTTTTGGTTCGAATGATGTGTCTGCTTCAACTTTTCTGTCTTCGAATTTTCTGTGATTTTCGTTCATCACCTCAATTTTTCCATTCGGCCAAATTCTCGCAAGCGGCAGATTATTTATGGAGCGGAATGCATCACGCCTGCTTGTGTGCATCTTTCTTGCTTTTGTTCCCCTATGAGCAAGACAAAAATCATCAGAACTGCTGCCGTGCATGACAACTGCGACTTCTCCGATGTTGGAATGGCCGACAAAATATCCACCACAAATAAGATTCAGAATTCCATCAAAGCTTCCCCTGTCCGGACTGCGTTGAGCACCGATGATAGCGACCGGCTTTGACAGATTCTTCAGCATAAAACTCAGCGCGGCTGCTGTGAAATGCAAAGTGTCTGTTCCATGAGTGACAATGACTCCGCGTCTTCCTTTGTTCAGCTCTTTTGCAGCAAGTTCAGCTATCTGTTGCCAGTGCGAGTGGTTCATATCCTCGCTGGCAAGCGTAAAAGGACGATGCACGCCTTTGAGATTGACAATATTTTCAAGATCAGGCGCAGTCGCAATAATCTCTTCAGGAGTCCTGCACATGAACACTCCTCCAGTTCTGTAGTCTACATGCGTTCCGATTGTTCCGCCTGTTGCAATAAGAGAAACTTCAGGAAGTCCTGGCTTGTGCCTTAGTTTGATAGAAGGAATCACGCCTAATTTTACAGAAGGACCAGTCTTTTTTATTGTCATTTCTCTACTGTATCTGATGCCTATATTATAGCCGTTGTCCAGCTTCAGAACTATAGAACTTCTGTCACCCAGCTCTATCCTTGGAAGAAGTATTCCTTCATAGATTCCTTTCTTCGATTCCAGCTTTATTCTATCGCCGATTTTGATATTTTTACTTTTGAGTAGTAACTCAATTTCTGGACTATACAGAGGACTTCACACTCGCGTAATTAATTTTGTCGTACCAGTATTAATTGATAGTGGAAAGAGCGAAAATTCACACATTTTTGGCAACAGTCTGGTATGTAGTCCCGATTTTTATCGGGATTTATGTAGATTTTTTATTTGGTTTGCCGAAAATTTCTTTTGCTTTTGATTACATTTTCGGAATATTTTTGATTATTTTGGGCGCATTTGCAGTTTACAAGGGGACTGTTGATTTAATCAAGTACGGAAAAGGCTCGCCGCATCCTTATTTTCCTCCAAAGAAATTTGTGAAGGAAGGAATTTACAAAAAAATACGGCATCCAATTTATCTTGGCTGGATTTTGTCAACATTTGGTTCTGCATTTTATTTCCAATCGATATCAGTTTTTGAAGCTGCATTCATGATCATAATTTTTCTTTATTTTTACGTGAATGCTGAAGAAAAAAATTTGGAAAAAGTTTTTGGAAAAAAATATATTGAGTACAGGAAAAAAGTTCCGTCATTCATTCCAAAATTTTAAATTTATTTTGATGTAATAATTTCTAAAACATCATTATTCTTTACTAAATATTCTTTGCCTAGTTTCTTTTTTGTACGAGCATCAATTGCGCCAATAAATTTCTTGCCAATATCGGTATGTATTTTAAATGCAAGATCTAAAGCTGTAGTTCCTTTTGGAACAAGATAAACATCCGGCAGCACATTTCCATCCTTGTCAGTCAACTTTCCAGCATCAGCAACAGGATAGACCGCAATGTGATTCAAAAGTTCGAACACAGCTTTGTTCAAGCAAGTCTGAACGCCAGTCGAACTGTATTTCGAAATTACGTGCTGAATTTTGTCGAGAATTGCAAGTTGCGCATTGCTGAGCTTATAAGGATCCAAAATTGTGAAATTATCTCCAGGAAGATATTCAACAAGATTTTTTTCCGCAGCTTTTTTTAAAGCAATCTCAGAATCAGCTGAAGTCGGAACTAAAATTTTATCCGTATATTTTTGTTTTAATTTTTCAAAATTTTCCTGTGCAGGTGTTAAATCAATTTTGTTTGCAGCAATAATAATTGGCTTAGAAATTTTCCTTAAATTAGATGCAAATTTTTGTACATCTGTGAGACTTGATTTCTGCAATGCATCGTCAATATGTTGCTTGCTGACTTCTAATCCACTCAACTGTTCTGCTAAAAATTGCAACAACTCAGCTTGCCCAAAGGCAACTCCGCCCGGTCTTCCTATTTTGTGAACAGCTTTTTCAATCACTGAAGCAAACCACAGATCAATTTCTTTTTCTAAAAATTCAACATCCTTTTCAGGATCATGATTTTCAGTTCTTTTTCCTTCTTCGTCAGTTAAACCGCTAGCATCAACAATATGAACTAATGCAGAAGCCTGCCTCAAATCATCTAGAAATTGATTCCCTAAACCGCGTCCTTCATGAGCTCCAGGAACAAGCCCTGCCACATCAACTAATTTCACAGGCACAAATCTTTTTCCGTTCTTGCAATTTCCATGATTCGGTTTGCACTTTACTCCAAATTCACTCTCAGCGCAATCAATAACAACATATCCGATTCCTACATTTGGTTTTATAGTGCAAAAAGGAATTCCAGTAATCTTTACGTCAATAAGAGTTGCTGCTTTGAAAAAACTGCTTTTACCAGACGAAGGCTTGCCAACAAGTCCGATTATCATTTTCCCACTGTAATGATTAACTCAAGTTAAAAGTTTAAATGTTACTCTAACAAATAATAAAACGATGGCAGAGAAAAAACCATTTTATCTAAAACCTTGGGTATGGATTTTGGCAATAGTTTTGATATTCGCTCTTTGGATTATCGGAACTTACAACAATCTCATTTCATTGAGTGTTGGAATCGATCAATCTTGGGCAGATGTACAAACACAATACCAAAGAAGATTTGATTTGATACCGAGACTTGTAAATACAACAATTGCGTATGCAAACTTCGAGCAAAGCACTTTGACGCAGGTAACACAATTGCGATCTCAAGTCGGACAGTTGAGCACACAATTTCAATCAACTACAGATGTAAATCAGAAAGCGCAAATTGTGACGCAAGCCGATTCTGCGATTTCACGACTTCTTGCAATATTCGAAAATTATCCGCAATTGAAAACTATCGATGCGGTGAGAGCGCTGCAAGATGAACTTTCAGGAACAGAAAACAGGATCGCAGTTGCAAGAATGGATTACAACAACGCAGTCGCATCATACAATGCAGCAATAAGATATTTCCCAGCAAGCTTGATTGCAAGTTCGTTCGGATTCACATCAAGAACATATTTTAATGCAACAACAGGAGCAGAAACCGCACCTAATGTTCCAGGCCAGCTAGTCTAGGTTTTCAAATGAAAGCAAGATTTTTTTTGCCGATTTTTTTATTTCTTCTGATTTTTCCTGCAAATTCTTTTGCGCAAACAATTCCAAATCTTCCGACTTTGCAAAAATATGTAAATGATTACGCCGGAATTTTTTCAACAAGCGAAATTAATTCAATAAATAATTTAGCTGCACAAATCGAAGCAAATTCTACAGTTCAAGTTGCAGTTCTAACAATAAATTCAACTCAACCTTATGCAATTCAAGATTATGCAGTCCAAACTTTTCGCGCAAATGGAATTGGGCAGAAACAAAACGACAATGGAATATTGATTGTAGTTGCAGTTGCTGACAGGCAATATTTCATTGAAACTGGATACGGGCTCGAAGGACTGATTCCTGACGCAAAAGCAGGCGACATTGGAAGAGCTTGCTTTGTTGATAATTTCAGAAACAATTTGTATGGAGATGGAATCTACTGCGCAGTTCAGGACATTGGAAATATTGTCGAAGGCCAGCCAGAAGTTATTGCATCAACTACTATTGACTTTAATAGCCTGATTTACTTTTTCGGTTTTTTTGGAATCTTTTTGATCCCGATTTTTGTTGCTCTTATTTATTTTGCAAAAGATGAGTTCTATCAAAAATGCCCGCGCGACGGAACAAGAATGCATATGCACATCACTAAACAAGGAATTATTTACGAGTGTGCAAAATGCGGATACAAAAAGAAGAAACAAAGAAGAAAATTTGTTTGGATGTGGTTCGGCGGAATGGGTGGCGGCTGGTCTGGAGGCGGTGGTGGTGGAGGATTTGGTGGAGGCTCGAGCGGTGGTGGCGGTGGAGGAGGCGGTTGGTAAATATATATTTCCTTAAAAAAAGGTTGATACCTCAAAATACCTTCAGATACCTTGAGACAGAGTGCGAGAGGTGGATTTGAACTTTTTGCAGAAATTTTCTGATCAGCTTCCGTATTTCTTTTTCAATTCTTCCATCTTTTTGTCGATATTCATTTCCGAAGTAAGTCTTTCAAGTGGATAATCATTCATGTCAACGAATTTTATGAATTCTGTCAAATTAGGATGGACTTCTTTCACTTTCAAAAACATCTGCTGCGCAACTTTTCTGTAATCTGGATGGCCTTGTTGACTGCTTCGCAACTCAGTCAGGAAATAAAATTCTCTTAAACTAAGCGTGAAATACCATCCAAGTCTGAAACCCATTGCAACAACATACTGCGCCTGCTTTGGAAAAACAGGAAATATCTGTTCGAATGCATCTTTCGATGCATTCATCACTTCTTCATATTCCTTCTGAAAACCGGCATCAATCAATTCCTTCGGCGTGTCAAATCCGTTCTTTACAGTAAGCTCCTGCCTCTCCTGAGTCAGCATCCTGTGTCTGTGCAGATCGCGATATATTCCGTAATTCGTGCAAATGTCAAAAGTATATTGTGCATTTTCCAAAGCCCTTCCTGGCTTGTGCCTTCTGTTGGTTCTTCTGCTAAGATATTCTTTTATGATTTTTTTTCTTTTCTCTTCGTCCATTGATTTTACAAGTTCGATCAGTTTTTTCATTGACAATTGAGAATAAGGAAAAAGCATCGCAGCAACGACTTTCACTTCGGCTTCGGAATCCCATTTCACCAAATCGAGATGCGGCTTTTCCTGCATATTTTCTTTTTCCAAAATTTCATGAACAACATTTTCCATTCCTATTCTTGTTTCATTCAGATACTGTTTGGTCTCAATCCCATACTGATTTGTAGCTCTTTTCACAAAGGAAGGAATCACCTTGCTAAGCTCTTCATGCATCGACATAGCAAGCATCGGTATTTCCTTTAGTGGATGCGCTGTCATTTTTGTAATAAGATATTCAAATCCTCTTCCATTTCCAAAAAGACCCACGTTAGTCAAAGTTCCGGCAGGCAGCAATACCCGTATGATATCGCAAACTTTTGCTCGAACAGCAGCGGCATACGCCCTATCAGAAGCAGTTTGTTGCGGAAATCTTTCTGTCACAAAATTCGTCATAGGCTTAATTAGTTTTGCATAATTGTCGAAGAGAAGATCGCACGTTTGTAAATAAAGATATGCAAATTTTGAACCCATGATGTCAGGATCCCTGAAATATCTGTACTGGCCGTCGACTTTGTCGTCAAAATAAACATATCTGCTCGATTTTTCCAAAGGAGAAATCCCAATCCTTGAATCTTCAATCACTTTCGTTGCAATGTTGGAAATATTTTCAACAGCAAGATGCGCCCCACCCAATTCGGAAACAGAATCGTCACCGTATCCTACTAAAATTCTGTCGTAAAATTCCTCAGCCTTTTTTATCGCCACAATCTGGTTGACTCCCTGTTCTATCTGAAATCCAACTATCTCCTTGAATCCCATTTCAGGAGCCTTGATGAATTCGTCAATCAAAAGTCTTCTCAAATTTTTTGCCGAACGGCTGTATCTGGAAAACAAAGCTCCTTTGACAACTTCAGGAAGATTCACTAATGCAAAAACCGATTTATCCAAATTCGTAACAAAAGGCTTCAGAAGCTCTTTTTCGTCAGCAGTAAATTGTTCCATCAAATCAAGTATGATTTTGAATTTGAAAATATAAATTTAACAAAAATTTTCTATTAAGTGAAAACTAAATATCCCTCTTTTCATTTAGCTGTCGACCCCACTTCAAATCAACATCCTTGTGCCATCTTTCTCTGGCCTCTCCGATAAGAAAAATGGATCCTGTGACCAACACAAGGCCGTCCTTGCCGCAATCATCAATAGCCTTTTGCACAGCATTATTTACACCCTCAACAATTGAGTATTTTTTTCCATAAATTTTTACCTCTTTTGCGAGTTCAGAAGTATCCATTGCGCGTTCTTCAAGAGAATGTTTTGTTAGAACTATTTTATCAGTGAAAGGAATTATTTTCTTCATCATCATTCCAATTTTTTTGTCCTTCGAAACAGCAAAAACGAGATTTATTTTTTTATCAGAAAACATTTCATTCAATGTTTCCACAACTTTTTCCATAGCCAACGGGTCTTTTCCAGAATCCAAAATAACAAGCGGATTTTTTTGAACAACCTCCATTCTTCCAGGCCATCTCACATTCTTCAATCCAACAAAATAAGCTTTGTCAGGAACATCAATCCCATGAGATTTCAAAGATTTTACAGCAGCAACAGCAGTCGCAGCATTCTCCAGCTGGAATTCACCGATAAGTGAAATGAACAATCCCTTTAGTTGGTAATCTTTGTCGCTCACATCGAAAGTCTGTCCATCAAGAGATGATTTGATTTTTTTGAACTTGAAATCATGACCCAGTCTCAAAATTTCTGCGTTCTTCTCTTTTGCATTCCTTTCAAAAACCCCGAAAACTTTTTCATTTTGCGTCGCAGTCACAACAATTCCGTTGTTTTTTATTATTCCAGCTTTCTCTACGGCAATTTTTTCCAAAGTGTCGCCAAGAATTTCCGTATGCTCAAGTCCGATGTTTGTTATTACGCTGGCAAGTGGAATAACAACATTAGTCGCATCAAGTCTCCCTCCAAGTCCGACTTCAACAACTGCGAAATCAACTTTCTTATCAGAAAAATATTTGAAAGCCATCACAGTCGTGACTTCGAAAAAAGTCGGTCGATTATTTTTTTCAACTAACTCATCCATAATCGGCTTCAATAGTTCGAACAGAGAAATGATTTCTTTCTCGCTGATTCTTTCTCCATTAACAACAATTCTCTCTGTATAACTCGACAGATGGGGAGAAGTGTAGCTGCCGACTTTGTAGTCGGATGCATGAAGAATCGAAGAAATCATGCTGACAGTCGATCCCTTTCCTGCAGTTCCCCCAACGTGGATGATTTTCAAATTTTTTTCAGGATTTCCGATTCTTTCCAGCATGTATCTGACTCTCTCCAATCCTAATTTGATATCTCCGAATCTTTTCAGATTGAAAATGTAGTCCAAAATTTCCTGATAATCCATGAAAACCTATCGTAATAATAAACTGTTGAAGAATAAATCACTTTTTGTACAACGGAAATCTCGTGCACAATTCTACTACATCTTCCCTCACTTCTTTGATAGTTTGATTATTCTCAATATCTGCGCGGAATTGTTTCAGAACTTCTGCTCTCTTTTCCTTTTCATCAGGCATTTCATAACCTTTGACTTCATTAATCACTCTCACAATCATTCCAGCAATAATGTCCATCTCAGTTTCTTTCATTCCTCTGCTTGTAATAGCAGGAGTTCCAAGTCTTACACCGCTTGGATAGAAAGGCGAAGAAGGATCAGCAGGAATAGTATTCTTGTTCAAAGTGATTCCAGCTAGATCGAGAGCTTCTTGCACAAATATTCCTTTTCCTTTTCCGAACGGAGTCAAATCTATAAGCATCAAATGAACTTCAGTTCCGTCAGAGACAAGTTTCATACCTCTTTTTTTCAGTGACTCAGCCAAAGCAATTGCATTTTTCACTATCTGTTTTCCATATTCCTTGAAATCTTCAGTCATCGCAAGATTCAGCGCAGCGGCTATTGCAGCAGTAGTCTGATCGTGCGGTCCTCCCTGAAGTCCTGGAAAGACTGCTTTGTCGATTTTTTCTCCTAGTTCGGGATCTTTTTTCAATCCGCGTTCTGTCACCATAATTATTGCACCGCGAGGTCCCCGTAAAGTTTTGTGAGTCGTAGTAGTTATTATGTCAACATATGGAACTGGATTTGTGTGCACCCCAGCGATAATCAATCCAGTGACATGCGCGACATCAGCAGCAAGATAAGCCCCTACTTCGTCTGCGATTTTTGAAAAGGCTTCGAATGGAAATTGTCTTGAGTACGCACTCCCTCCAATCCAAATCAATTTCGGCTTGTTTGCCAGTGCGAGTCTTCTTACTTCGTCTATGTCAATATATCCGTCAGGCTTCACATGATACTGCACAGAGTTGTAAAATGATCCAGAAAAACTGGTCTTCCATCCATGTGTCAGATGTCCGCCATCAGGAAGCGCATGCCCCATTATTGTATCGCCGGGCTTGCAAGTTGCAAAATAAACAGCAAAATTCGCAGGACTTCCAGAATATCCCTGAACATTTGCATAAGGGACTCCAAAAATTTTCTTAACTCTGTCGATAGCAAGCTGCTCTATTAGATCAACAAACTGGTTGCCGCCATAGTATCTTTTCCTAGGATAACCTTCCGAATATTTGTTTGTCAGAACAGATCCCATTGCTTCGAACAACGCAGGATTCACAAAATTTTCCGAAGGGATCAATTCCAGAAAATATTCCTGCCTGTCGATTTCTTTTTTCATTATTTCCACTAGTTCAGGATCGACTTTCGCCAAATTCTCCAAATTTAGGTACCACATTTTTTTTCACTCCGGACAAAATAAAAAAACTTTTCAAGTTATTTAATCCTGTATTAAATTTTAAAGTATTAAACCTTTAGATATTGCAAAAATATGCGGGAGGTGTGATTTGAACCACGCACAAGTTAGATTATCATTGAATAAACTAAGTTTTAAGCAGAATTAGATTTCTGATTTGAGAAATATTTACGAGTTATGTAGATCTCCTTGAAAATTATTTATTAAGCTTTTGCAATTCTATAAATTTCCTGAATCATCTGTTCTATTCTCTGCAACCTTTCATTCAGCGTTTCGTATCTGACATTCAAACTCTGAATCTGAGTGAGAACCAAATCCATTTTCGCTTTCATATTTTCTGTGTTAGTATCTCCGATCATCTTCGGCAAATCCGGCATAGGAGGAATATTTTTTGTTCCAAAATCAATATCTTTTTCTTTTTTCTTCCAAAATTTCAGCGAGACCATTAATTATCACTTTGCTTGCGGAGCATTTAAATAACTCCTAAATTCATTGTTCAATTTGCTGACCAGCGTGTTGCATATGACCAAATAACCCCTTCTAACTTTGTTGTAAAACATAAAATTGTACAGCTTGATAAGTCCGCGATAGAAAGGGAGATTCTGAAATTTCGTCTGGAAATTGAATTCAGTCAACAGCTTTGCAGAAATCATAATTAGCATCGAGCCGTCCTTGCTCTTATCCGAAGGCTGCAGTCCTTGGTAGATGACCTCGACAAGTATCTTGCTTCGTGCATCAATTGCTTTGTTCCCATATGTCCTGATGTAAAAAGTGCGGGGGTCGCTCGTTATATCCCATCTGAAATCCCTTTCCCAGAAATCTTTCGACTCTATTTCAAAAATCCTCTGGATGATCAGCTTTGCTCCTAAGAACAAAGAAAAAGGATCCTTTCCTCTGTATTCTATCTTTATCTGTCCTCTGGGAACCAGACAGTCGTCTTCGAAACTCCACTTTACCATAACTACTTACTTAATCTTTGGTAAAAGGTTAAGAAAAGATTTTAGTTCCTCTTGGAATCTTACTGAATCTTCCCTGCATTGCTGCAAGTACTTCTTTCTTGTTTCGTCGTAAATCAGTTTGTGATATAGAACTCTCCAAAATTCGTAAAAAATGCTTCTTTGAAAAATCGTATCTTGCGGATATTCTGTTCTGATTATCGGTTCGATTTTTACAGTCGCATCTCCTTCTTTTCCGAAATGCCTGCTCGGCTTTGCCTCGCCCTCAATGTCAAGCCTTATCAAAATGAAGCTGAAGAGATCCAAATCCTTTACAATCTCCATTCTTACAGAAAATTTTTCTCCAAGTCCGGTCCTGTCCCAGTTCATCTCTTTTTCCTGAATTGCTCCAGGCTCCAGCGCCCAAATTGTCGTCGCTATCTCTTTTGCTTTTTCGTAAACATTTTGCGGATTCGGTCCTGAATATTTCAAAGTGAGCGATGCGGCTCCTGGAGGCTTCAAACAATCGTCAGAAATAAGCAATTTTGTTCTTGCAAATACCGGCATTAAACCACTTAATTAAATAATTGGTTGGCCAAGGTTTAAAAGCTATTTTGGATTTTGACGCAAATTTATTTCATAAATAACAATTAATTAAAGTATGTCTTTATTCACCAAATTCATAGGCGGAATCATTTTTACATTAGGTCTTATCATTACAATCTACTTTCCGTCAAGTAGGGAATTCCAGCCAGAGAGACTGGGGCTCACAGGAATTCTTTTCGGATTCGCTTTGATGGGCGCAGGAATATTCCTTTTGATATTCTAAACTTTTAACTGAAATAAAAAACTAATAATATTATGGCAATCACATATCCTCAAGGTCCCGGTCCGGGTATGGAGACAAGTGATGATCCCAAAAATCTGAACCCAGGACAGGGAATAAACGTAAACCCGCCAGAAATAAATGAATATCTTGATCTCACCGGTCCAGTCGGGAAAGGAACTGAAGCGCTAACAAGCCTGATGTTCCAGTTTCCAAAATGGGGTTTCGAGAGATGGAAAATTGATGAATGGATTGAAGTCTCCCCTGCATTCCAGCAATATTATCAGCTCACAATCCAGCAGAAGCAGCAGATCGAGCAGCAGATAAAATCAGGACTCGCTTCAGCAACCCAGGCAGTGTCAGATATGGAATTGGTTTCTCACGATTTCAGAAAATATCGGGAGTTCAACGACTTTTTCACAATGATTGAAAAAGGAAGTCAGATGATTAAGGAAGGAAAAAAAGAAGCTGGACAGGAATTAAAAAATCGTGGAGAACAAACATTGAAATCAATTTTCATCGATCAGGTAGATATTCACACAGGAGAGGGAGTCGCATTGCGTTCAATAGCTTCGCGATGGCCGACAATTATAGCAGACTTCATGCAGCTTTCTGACAATGATATTGATTATAAAAAAATCGCGAAAGATCCGAAGAAAAATGTTTCCGAAGCAGAAGGAGTTATTCTTGCTACGAAAAACAAGCTGTACATAGAATGGAGAGACAGACTTTTCAAGCAGACTGTGGAAGATAGATACAAAACTTTGCTCGGCCTTATGCAAGCGAGAAAAAAAAGCGTCAATGAATACAAGGATATGTTGAGGCCGCTTATGGCAAGATACAAAATGCTGAACGAAGCGCTTTCGGATAAAGAGCAGAGACATAACTTGCGAAAATTTTCTGTGTATCGACCAGAAAGCCAGGCGATTTCAGTAGATTTTGTAAAATGGTGGGCATGGAAACCGTTTTCGCCCGCAGAAAAATACAAAGTCACAAGGCAGACACCTTATGATAAGATTCATGTCCTACAGGCAGGATTTCTTCCAGAAGAAATTGAAATTTTGAAAAAATCGAAAGAAGATGGAGGAGCTGAATTGGATGATTTGAAAATCAACGCGCTTCCCGTCGAGCCATCGATCGATTCTGTTTTCAGATATATAGCAGACCAAGTTTCTAAAGAATATGAAGTCCCAATAAATGCCGCTGATTTTCTTCAAGCAAGAAAAATGATGTACAACAGGTTCCAATTGTCGGCAGGCGCAGAATCAAGCTATGAACCATGGATATGGAGTCCTTACTTTTTCTTTGTAGAGATGCCTGTTTACAGAGCCGTTATCAGATTTCCGAGCGGAGTCGAATTGGAAAATATCTTCTTCGAAAATCTGAAGGGATATGCGCAAACGCAAAACATAGTTTTAGGTCATTATTTGGAACTGGTCGCGAGAGATAAGCAAGTTGATTTATATCTGTCACAGATGCTTGGAGAAGCGGGAGCAAAAGGAGAGACAATAAATCAGCTTCTAAAGGAAAACGAATGGAAGACTTCTGAAGAAAGGAAAGAAGAAAAAAATAAAACTGGTGAAATGAAAAAGAAAATAGGTGTAGTAAAAGGAAAGGTATCTTCAGCGCGAGTCACAATGGGTAAAACTTTGGAAAATATCGGAGTGTCATCCGCATTTTTGCGCGGAGAAGGGCCATACGAGCTTGCCTTCAAAGACAGATTCAACAAATATTTCTTCCCAGAAGTCGCTGTAGTATATCTTACTATAGCAAATTATATGAAAGCACAGTTCAATGTTCCGGGTTCTAGATTCTTGTGATTATATGTCATACACAATCGGAGTTAGCAGCGGAATATTCGGCGCAGCAACGCAAGAGGAAAGATTTGCATTTGTCTCAGTCGGTCTTCCAAAGAAAGCGCAGTATGCGATAACAAAAGGAGTGCAGTTCGTCCAGATTGATTTGGAATCGATTTCGGAATTCGAAGAATTTGAAATAGAAAAGAAAATGGAGCAGGTGGCAAGCCTCGGAATTAGTTTTGGAATTCATTCAGAAACTCCTGCATTCGGAAGCAGGGAATTTCCGCATTTGGATTCTGCAATAAAGCCAGACTATAGGAGAGGGCATGAAAGATTAATCACTATTTTAACGCAGTCTGGAAAAATAAAAGTGAAATATGTTTTAGTTCATTCTTCAGAATCAATTCCATTCCAATTTTTGGCAAGAGAACTGCAGCCTACTGAATTAGTGGATCCGTGGGGAAGGGATTTGAAATTTTTCATCGACTCGCATAAAGAAATTTATTTGAACGGCGGTCAAAAAGACATAACAAAAACTTGGCTGTGGAAACAGGATGAAATCTGGAAAGATGTTTTACATGATACGCCTGAAGGAACATTGAAAAGAGCAAAAGTTGCGAGAATTCAGAGTTTGGATGAATTTGCACGAAGGTCAGTTGTTATAGAAAAAGTAAAAGAAAAGCAAAATGAAAAAATAAATAAAATTCTGAAACAAGAATTCAGTGCCAGAGAGGATTATTTAAAGCAAAAAGAAAAAATGTTGGCGCTTCAATTACCTTGGAAAACAAACGAAGAATACTTGCAAAAGCAAAAAGCAGAACTTGCATTAAGGTCTGAGGTAGCAAAACTTAGTGAAGATGTCGCGAAAAGAAAAAGAGAATTAGAGGAAAGTATAAAAGTCGATCCAAGTGAAATAACAATCGACGAAAAAGATAATGAAAGAATTGAGTTTGAAAAAGACATTGAATGGAAAGCAGGAGAAGAAGTTTGGAAAGCCGCGGAAGCAGAAGAACTTTTAAGTTATTTTGAAAGACTGATTCAATCCCGTCAGCTATCGTATGGTCCGGAAAGAATTGCCTATTACATAATGGCAAAGTGGATGGAAGTGACGGATCATCGTCTATGGAAGCCGATAATCAACATCACAATCGATTACTATGCAAAAAAGGATAAAAAAACTCGCGAGCAATGGCTGAAAGATAAAGGAATAAAAGAAATTTCGATCGACGATCAGATATTCCAAAAAGATTACAGACTTTGGGTCCCATCTGTTTCTGCCTTGTACGTTCTTGGACACTTTAGAAAAGAAGATGCACCGACAATATATAATAACGAAACAGGAGAAATAGTGAAACCAGAATTTACTGTCGAAGATCCGAAAAAAATTCTCGAGAAAGAAAAATTGTATTTTGTTTTTGAAACTCCGATGGCAGGAAGCGGAATGGAAGATCTGCTGAGATTTCCGCAGCCCGCGCAGATGTATTATCTAGTAAAAGAAATGAAATCAGACTGGTTTGGAATCGCTGTTGACATAGAGCACATGCTTATGGATGGACTTAATGTAGAGACTGCGATTGATGTCATGCCACCTGATTCAGGAAAAATGGTTAGAGTTGTGCACAGTGGTTATCCTTCGCCACTCGGCCCGGCGCACATTCCTATTCCTCTCGGCTCTGATCAGCAACTATATTTGTACAAAACCTACTGGAATCTGCGACAAAAAGGAATGGGAAAAAACGATGAAGTTTTTGTGATTTTCGAAAGAACTGGAGGAGCTGATCCAATCCAGCAGTCTGTTCTTGCTTTGCGCTTGATAAAACAGTTTTTGGAAAAAGATGTTCCTCCTGAAAAGCTGCCTTTAGAATTCTACGGACTAGAGCCAGGCCAGTGGGCTTCAACAGAAAGGCAAAAAGCGCAAATCTTAGAGCATGCATATGATCCATTGAAGGGTATGTTGCAAGTTCCAGAAGAGGAGCATGGATTCCTTAGCAAAGCTGCAGTTGAAAAAGGCAAAACAGAGGAATGGAGAAAAGAGAAATATCGATAATTACTACTAAGTAGTAAATTATATATACTGGCAAAATAATAAATAATAAGAATCATTATGGTCATAGAATTAGAAAAAGAATTAGAGGATATTCAGTTGGCAAAAAAACCGAAAAAAGAGGAAAAATTACCTGGACCTTCTCAGGAAATTTTTGAAAAAGTTGTGAAATTCACTAATGAATCGCGCAAGCAGTATGGAAATGTAATAAAATCTGTTGTTATTTTTGGATCAGCTGCAAAAGGAACTATGGTCAAAGGATCTGATGCTGATATTTGGGTGGTTCTTGACGATACTGCAACAAAAGGAAGCGAAGATTTGGACAAGGTGAATTCGCAGTTGTATCTGATTGCTCATGAGCTGAAAGATTTGCATATCCAAACAGCAACACTGACAGAATTTTGGGACTGGATAAAGAGAGGAAGCCCTGAACTTATGAATTACTTGCGTTATGGATTAGTTGTTTACGACACTGGATTTATTAAGCCAGTTCAAAGAATGCTTCAGTTGGGTCTCATTCCTCCAAGTGAAGAAACTATTAGCCTGAAAGCACGCAGCGCGGAAGCAAGATACAGAAAAATAAAACTCGACATCAAGGGAATGATTTTTGAACTTCGTTATACAGCTATGGATATAATCCAAGCAGCAGTTATGTATTTTTACAAAGCAACTCCTGACTACAAAGCAGCTCCTGAATATTTGGAGAAAATGGTGAAGGACAAAAAAATTGAAAAAAACTATGTTGAAAAATTCAAAGAGCTTGATGACTTGTGGAAAGCTATAGATCACAAAGAAATAAAGGAAGTGAAATCAGAACATTTGGAAAAGGCGTTGACTCTCTCAAAAGAGCTCATCGACAGATTAAAAAAAGTTCTGCCAAAAGAAATAGTCGGAGAGGAATTTCCAGAAGAAGAGTGAAAAGATGAAAGAAGAAAAAAACAATGAAAAAAAAGAAACAAAAGACGAAAAAGATGAAAGACACGAGACAAAAGAACAGCGAATGCATGAAATAAATCTCTTCACAAAGCAAGTTGTCGAAAAATATGGGAAATTTGTAAAAGCAGTTGTGATGATGGGTAGCACTGCGCGAGAAGAATTCAAGCCAAAAAGCGACATTGACATATTTGTCATTCTCGACGACACTGCGATGAAGCTGACTCCGGAAATGCAGGACAAGATTGATGTCGAATTGGAAAAAATTGCAGAAAAAATTTCTCCGAACTTATCAGTTCAGCCAACTTACTCTCTGACAGAATTCTGGGATTTCGCAAGAGTAGCCCATCCAATAATTTATAATTTTATCAAAGAAGGTGTTGCTGTTTACGATACTGGATTTTTTGAGCCGATAAAAAATCTTTTGAACATGGGAAGAATTCCAGCAACAAGAGAGGCAATTGAAAACTATATGGAAGGCGCTCCAAAAAAACTGATGAGAGCTAAAACTGTAAAACTTCTGATGCTGGCAGAAGATGCTTATTATGCAATGCTCAATACTGCTCAAGCAGTCCTAATGTTCATGGGACTTCCTCCTCCGGTTCCAAACAAAGCCTATGAAGAAGTGAAAACGAATTTGGTTGAACCAGGAATTTTGGAACCGGAATATGCAGAATGGCTGAAAGAAATTATTGAAATAAGAAAAAAGATTGAACACAAAGAAATTATGGACGTTGAAGGAAAGTTTGTTGACGAATGGCTGGAAAAAGCAGAAAAATTTGTTGACAAAATGTTTTCGCTTTTAAATGCGCTTGAAGTCAGAAAGAAGGAAAAAATTTTGGAAAGGACGCATGAAGTGATGATAAAGGCTGCGGCTACTGCTCTCAGTTCAGTTCACAAATTCAAGCTTCCGAAAGAAAACGACGTTGATGTTAAGGAAATTATTTCTACCACTGAAAAGAATTTGAACATGCCCCTTGCTGAAGCATTCAAGAAAGATTTTATTGATACAAAAAAAGTTGGCAACTATTACTGGGATGTTTGGAATAAAATTAATTCGATGAAAAAGCTAGCTGATGAAAAGAAAATCACTGAACTTCAAGACAAAGATATTTATCAAATGAGAGAATATGTGAGAAAACTGATTCATGATCTTGCAAAAGTTTTGAAAACTGACGAAATTAAAGAAGAAAAAGAATAATTTCATAATTATGATACTATTTGGCAATATAACAAATCCAATGAATGATATACTAGAGGAAATTAAGACTATAAAAAAATTAGATTGCGATTACGTTGAAATTGCAATTGAAGGACCTTTTAATTTGCCAGAAATACTTGAATTAAGAAAAAGAGAAATAAAGCAAGCGCTTTTACTTTTCAATCATCTTCCAGTAGCGCATTTTGCATGGTGGGCTGATCTTGGTTCACCTTTAGATGAAGTAAGATTAGGATGGATTGAAGAAACAAAATCTGCTATGCGAATTGCTGCTGATTTGGGTTGCAAAAAGTTTACAGTCCATTCTCATTCGACTGGAATGTATGCAAAAACTGAGAAGACTCTAAAACCAATTCTTGATAATTATGTAAAATCCTTGAAAGAACTTTTGTCATTTGGTAAAAAAATTGGAATTCAACTTATGTTTGAAAATGCTGCTGAGCGAGGAGAAATTGTTTATTTCAAAAACTTCCGATATATTGTTGATAGAGTTCCAGGTTTGGCTGTTCATATTGATATCGGACATGCCTTTGCAAATGGTGGTATTAAAACAGTTGAAGAATTTATTGAATATTTTTCAAAAAAAATAATTCATTTTCATTTTCATGATAATCACGGAAATCAGGATGAACATCTTTCAATTGGAAATGGAAAAATAAATTATAAAAAAATTACTAATTTTATAAAAAAAATTAATTATAATAATACAATAACTTTTGAAGTTTTTGAATTGCCACGAAATAATGTAACAAAATCGATGGCAAAAATAAAAAAATTATTTTCCGGTTAACTTTTATTATTCCATTCTTTTTCTTTAACATTTGAAATCTTGTTTGCATATCTTGCCAGAACAAAAAGCAAAGAAGAAAGTCGATTGCAGTATTTAACAATTTCCTCATTTATTTTTTCTTTTTCAGAAAGAGCAACAATACTTCTCTCAGATTTTCTGCATATGGTTCTGCAAGTATGTAGCAGTGCAGCTTCAAAACTTCCTCCGGGCAAAATAAATTTATTCATGGAACCCAATTGATTTCCAATTTCATTTGCAAAATCTTCAATTTTTTTCACATGTTCTGCAGTAATTTCTGGAATTTTGTAATTTGCTTTTTCGGGAGTCGCAAGTTCTGATCCGCAAATAAACAAATTATTCTGCACTTCAGTCAAAATATTTTTTATCTTTTCATTTTTAGTTTGAGAAAGTGCAAGTCCAACGAAAGAATTCAATTCATCCAAATTTCCATAAGCTTCGACTCGCAGAGAATTTTTTTTGACTCTTTTGCCTCCGAACAAACTGGTTTCTCCCTTGTCTCCAGTTCTTGTGAAAAATTGCATAAAATTATTTTCACAAACATCGATAAAAGTTCACTGGCACAGAACCTCCGCAAAGTTTAAATACTAATGTATAGATATTAATATAGAGGTGAAAGAAATGAATGAAGTAAAAACTGAAACAGTAAAACCGAATTCAACAGGATACGTTCCGTTGGGAGTTGGAAAAGGAATCAAATGGACTCTCTGGGACAATGCAGTAACAATCCAGAGAACAGAAAAGAAAGGAGACAATTGGGAAACTACTGAAGAATTCCATGTAGCTCCAAGTTTGCTGAAAGAATTTTTCTGGAGAATTCCACATTGGCTTTCAGTAATAGATCAAAAAATGCTTGAGAAGAAAGAATTTTAAATTTATTCTTCTTTAACTTTCTTTTCAACTTCTTCTTCAATACCTAATTTTTCAATGAGTTCTTTATAACGATTTCTTATGGTGACTTCTGTAACACCAACAATATCAGCAACTTCTCTCTGAGTTCTCTTTTCTCCAAGCAAAACTGTTGCAACATAAATCGCAGCCGCAGCAACTCCTGTCGGACCTTTACCAGAAGTAATGTCATGTTTGTTTGCTTTCTTCAAAATTTCCAAAGCTTTAGCTTGAACTCTATCACTCAAACCAAGCATTGAAGTAAATCTTGGAACAAAGGTAGTTGGATCTGCTGGAAGAATTCTTATTCCCAGTTCACGCGCGATATATCTGTAAGTTCTTCCGATTTCTCTTTTTTCAACTCCGCTTGCTTCACTTATTTCATCAAGCGTTCTTGGTGAATCAAATTCACGTGAAACTGCGTAAGTTAAAGCAGCAATAACCGATTCAATGCTTCTTCCTCTTACAAGACCTTTGTTAACTGCCTCTTCATAGTATCTTGCAATTCTTTCGTGAATTGTTCTTGGCAGATTCAAAAATGAAACTATTCTCTGAAGCTCAGACAACGCAAAAGAAAGATTTCTATCTTTACTTTTTATCAATCTCTTGTGCCATTTTGTAAGTCTGTAATACTGGGCTCTCTTTTTTGCCGGCACTTTGTACAATTCTCCGAGTCCCTTTCCGATTTCGGTTGTCAAACCTTTGTCATGCTTTGTGAAAGTAAGTGGTGCTCCACCTCTTGCCCTCTTGCTCATTTGTTCAGTATCAAAAGCTCTCCATTCCTGTCCAGTATCAATCATCTCTTCTTTCAAAACTAGACCGCATTTTGCGCAAACAGTCTCACCACGAGTTGCATCTTCAGTAAGTTGATTGCTTCCGCAATCAGGACATTTTTGCATTTGTTTTGTTGGTGGTCTTGCCATTTCATCACTTTGAAGTGAATTAAACATTTTCGAGTAAGTCTAATAATTGATGTACCACAAAACATTTAAAGCTATGCTTTTTAGTGAATTTTTACTCAACAGAAAAATTATTTTTCAAAATTTTTTACCAAAATAATTTTTATTCAAGCGTTCACAATAAATAATGTGGTAAAAGATTTTCCCTTACTGCCTCTTGAAAAAATTTTGAAGGAAGCTGGAAAGGAAGTTGGCGCTGACCGAGTCGCGCTTTCGGCTGTAAAAGAGATGAAAAACACTCTTTTGGAAATTTCTGACAAGATTGCTGTCGAGGCTGTCGCTGCTTCGCACCACGCAAAGCGAGTCACAGTAAAACGAGAAGATATTGCAATGGCTGTGAGATAAAAATGGCTGACAAAACAGTAACTTTGATAAAAGATCTCAAACCAAATGGTTTTGTGATTATTGACGGAGTTCCTTGTAGAGTTGAAAGAGTGCAAAGCTCGACAAGCGGCAAGCACGGTCACGCAAAAGTTAGGGTTGATGCAATCGGCCTCTTTGATAATGTGCGAAAAAGCATCATTGCTCCGTCGCATGAAAATGTCGAGGTTCCTATTGTTGAAAAAAAACGCGGACAAGTTATTTCAATCACTGGAAGCAAAGCGCAAATTATGGATATGAATGACTATTCTGTAATCGAAATGGATATACCTGAGGAAAGGAAAGACAGAATAAAGCAGGGAGAAGAAATTGAGTATTTCGAAGTGCTTGATATCAAAACATTGAAGGAGCTGAAATGAAATGAAACAAATTATTGCACTAATGATGGTTTTGCTTTTTGTTAATGCTGTTTTTGCGCAGAATGAGACAAATGTAACGACAACGACTACGTCGACAATAACTTTTCCATTTCCCATAGGTATTCCGACAAGTCTGTCAGGAATTTACTCGTTTTTGATTTCTGTAAATCCAATTCTGCTGATAATTTTTGGAGTAATTTTAATTTTAGCTTCCACTCTGGCCAAATATGTTGGGATTGTGCTGATTATAATCGCTGTCATACATCTCTTCTTCTTGTTTTTCCACTAGAATTCAAAAAATTTAGTTCTCAACAAGATGGAATCCGTAATTTCTAAGCAAATCGTGCTTCAGACTTCTGGCAACTTTCTTCTTGCTCTTCACAGTTTTTTTCTTGAGCTTTGGATCTAACACAAACTCCGCTTTCTTACCCTTTAGGGCAAGAGGCTGAATGTTTACTTCTTCTTGCATTTTTTTCTCCCTCTAAATATAGCTCTCGCTATTTTTTTGTTTTTGAAAAAGTAAAGACACTTTCTCATGGATCAAACTTTTAATCGAGGTCAACAACCTCAGGCGTTTGGTAAGAGCGGGCTGAATTGCTCGCACGAATGCTTGCAACGTACACCCCTCTTCCATCAAACTCTTAGTGTAAGAGAGCCTTGGTTGCTCTGCCGACTGTTGCCAGCCAGCATTGCAAACGGTTGTCTATTATTTCCGGATGGTTTCATCCTTAGATGCTTTCAGGATTTATCCATCAATAGCTTAGCTGCCCGACCATGCAATAGCAATCGGTTTACCAGAGGCTACGAAGGGATGTTCCTTTCGTACTTATCCCTCCTTCCGGTCAGACGACCAACACCTTCTGTAGATAGCGACCGAACTGTCTCACGACGTTCTGAACCCAGCTAGCGTCCCCCTTTAACCAGTGGGCACCTGTACCCTTGGCTGCTGCTGCACAGCCAGGAGGGGGGGAGCCGACAGCGACGCACCAACGCGCCGGGTCAATATACCCTCGTTCAGAATTCATGCTGAACGCTATCAAAATGTGGAAGCGAAAACCAATGTGGGCTTTCACCGGCCACGGGCCCATTATCCCCGAGGTAGCTTTTCTGATACGATCGTCACCCATTAAGAGTTTACGACCTATCGCTAACCCATGCTTTCGCAGCCGAATTTCTTGCTTTTCGAAATTCGGTCAAACCAGCTTTTACGTTTACACTCTATTTCCGATTTCTAACCGGAATGAGCTGATCTTTGGGCACCCTTGATCTCTTGTCAAGGGTGTACCGCCCCAGCCGAACTGCCCATCTGATGATGTCCTATTGCTAGTAAGCAGCACAATTTTAAAAGGGTAGTGTTACACTTTTCCCTCAATTTTGACCGAAGTCAAAATCTGATAACGGGTCCTACCTACGCTATGCAGCCAAAATCATGCTACAACATCAGACTGCAGTAAAGCTCTACGGGGTCTTCGTTTCCCACAGAAGGTCTCTGGCCTATTCACCAGAACAGCGTTTTCACTGAGTTCCAGCCCAGGACAGCAGGGAAGTCATTAAGCCATTCAGACGGGTCGTTAATTAAACGACAAGGGATTACGCTACTTTACGACGGTCAGAGTTACCGCCGCCGTTTACTGGGGCTTCGTCCTGTTGAACCAGGATATCACACACCAGTACTGGGCAGGCATCACAAACTGTACTCATTCTTTCGGACTTGCAGTCTGCTACGTTTTTGTTAAACAGTTGCTCCCCTCTTGTCACTGCGACCTGCTTTCCCTTTCGAGAAGACAGGCACCCCTTATACCGAAGATACGGGGCTAGTTTGCCGATTTCCCTGGGCAAGATTGTCTCAACACACTTTCACTTTCTCAGCGAGTCTACCTGTGACGGTTCTCGGTACGATCATGAAGAATCCTTGCAAATTTCCTTTTCACTGACTCTAGGAATCAGCTGAACTTAGCATACACCAAGCTATTCATGCATTCACCAACTTCTCCTCGTTATAAGACTCCATTGGCTTCAACATTTAACTTACGTCAACTTATCCCAAAGTGTCAGAAATCTGCCTAGCGTTTCCGCACGTATCTCCACGGTATGGGAATATTAACCCATTTTCCTTTCGAGTATTTCGGTTAAGATTACCCTTAGGTTCGACTGACTGCCAGATGACGACCATTGCTGGCAAACCCTTAGACTTAAAGTGGACAGGATTCTAACCTGTCTATGCTGTTACTCACTGCAGGATCTTCAATGCTACACGGTCCATTCCTGCTTACGCAGAAACTTCTAACCATGCAGTACGTCTCTCTACATGCTCTTTCGAGCTCTAGGGTATCGGTAGCTATCTTAGTCTCTTCCATTTTCAGGGCTTGAATCCTTGGCAGGTAAGCTATTACGCACTTTTTAACTGATGGCTGCTTCTGAGCCTACAGCCCCGCTGTCTGAGGATTCAAACTCCCTTCTCCGTTTAGATAGCATTTAGAGACCTTAACCTTAGGCTGGGTTGTTGCCCTTTCGGATGTCGAACTTAATCCAACACCCTCACTCCGGCCTTCTACGACAGTAATGGATTCTGAGTTTGACAAAATAGCTGAACCTTTCGGTCCTTGACTATTTAATCGGTAACTATATCCAATCACTTGTCTCAGGCCAGGCTGTCCTGACAGACATTTAGAAAGAAACCAGCTATCACCGGCTTCGTTAGGCTTTTCACCACTAATCCCAAATCACCCGAGGGATAGGGTCTCACCATCGGTATCGGGCCTCCATCCCTCTTTCGAAGGACTTCACCCTGTTTAGGATTAGATCAACCGGCTTCGGGTCTTATCACAGTAATTCACTGCCCTTTCAGACAGTGCTCCACCTTTAGCAGTACGAACTTTTGCTTTCGCTACGGCTTCTTTTGAAGATTAACCTCACTACTATGATAAACTCCCTGCTCCGTTTTTCGGAACGGACGACAAAATTCTGTAAATTTTCCTTGGTACTAGTTGCTTACGCAATTTTCCTTTGGGAAAACACCTTTCAAACCTTGTCTGACTATCTCCAACTTGGGTTCAGGCTCTTTTCGCCTCGCTTGCGCGATGCTTTTCAGCTTTCTCTCACGATACTACTACGCTATCGGTCTCTAGGAGTATTTAGAGTTGGAGTTTAATGCCCCAAATTCACACTCTATATTCGAAGAATGTTACTCAGGATACTTGTCATTTTCCCCGTTTTATTTTTCTACAGGACTGTCACCTTTTGACGTAGAGCTTTCCAGCTCACTTCAAAAAACAATCGAAGGAAAGACACAAGTCCATGACTCCACATCCAGTTGCATTACTGCAACCGTTCGGTTTGCTCTGTGCCACTTTCACTCGCCGTTACTAATGGCATCGTAATTGCTTTCTCTTCCTGCGGGTACTGAGATGCTTCACTTCCCCGCGTTCCTCTTCCTTCCGGAATTGCCCGAAGGCAAAGAGTCTTATTAGGAAATCCTAAGGTCGAAGCCTGCTTGCGGCTAACTTAGGCATTTCGCAGCTTGCCGCGTCCTTCGTCAGCTTCTAGAGCCTAGCCATCCACCAAGTGGACGCTGTTGTTAGACCTCTTTGATTAGTTTGATCCTATGATAGTGTCATCTTTTTACGGTCTCTTATAGACAGTTCGCTCTTCATCTTGTAATCAGACTGTCAACACAAATCATCAACCTACACTCTTCAACCCTTATACAGCAGATAAGGATTTGCATTAAAATCGGTAGTAAATAGCTCGCAAGGTGTCCACGTCTTCATATTTTAATCAGTTTTAGGACACGCTCATCGCTAAAGAAAAGAACCAATGCAGCTAGTTGAACTGCATAACGACACCGACGAGTAATTAATTACTCTGCTAAATATATAAGATTTTTCTTTTCAACAGTTTAAAAAATATAGCTTTCAACATCTATTTCAAAACAAACAAATCAAAAAATCATTTTTCATATCAACGCAAATTCCTTGAGGAATATTGCTGCAAGCAGGAATGTGTTTATTGACCAAAACCATAGTTCTAGCTTCTCCATCTGTATCACCTTTGTGCCTTGAAGCCATTTTCGAGTCACTTTTCAAGAGCGTTAACTAAATGACCGGCAAATTATAAGGCGTTTGCCCTGAAACAGCATATAAAGGTTGCGAAAGCCATAAGAATGCGTTTTCTATTTGATAGAAAATCGTGGACTGGTCGGGATTCGAACCCGAAGCCTCTTCCTCACTTGCTTATGATGCAAGGGAAGCGATCTACCGTTGATCTACCAGCCCGTGAATATAGATTACTCTACTTCAGAATTTAAATTTGATTTGATTTAGAAAAAAAGTTCGGTTGATTTTTGATGCCTGAGGATAACCAGTTTGCACAAAATTAAGGAGGTGATCCAGCCGCACGTTCCCGTACGGCTACCTTGTGGCGACTTAGCCCCTCTCGCAAAATTCAAATTTGATTTTCCCAATTAGAGGAAAGCTCATTTGAGTTTTACTCGATTGGCTTGACGGGCGGTGTGTGCAAGGAGCAGGGACGTATTCAGCGAACGATAGTGACATTCGCTTACTAGGGATTCCGGCTTCATGAGGGCGAGTTACAGCCCTCAATTCGAATTGAGCTTGCTTTTAGGGGATTTGCTTCTCCTTTCGGAGTTGCATCCCATTGTGGCAAGCATTGTGCGTCGCGTGTAGCCCAGGAAATTCGGGGCATACTGACCTACCGTTGCCCACGCCTTCCTCTGCCTTATCGGCAGCGGTCTTTTATGAGTGCACTATTTCTGATGAAACAGTTTGCAACATAAAATGTGGGTCTCGCTCGTTAACCGACTTAACGGCACGCCTCACGGTACGAGCTGACGATGGCCATGCACCACCTCTCAGCTTGTTTGGTAAGCCCTTCAGACTGACCTTCATCCTGCTGTCGTTCCTGGTAAGATGTCCGGCGTTGAATCCAATTGAACCGCAACGCCCACCCCTTGTGTGCTCCCCCGCCAATTCCCTTAAGTTTCAGCCTTGCGACCGTACTTCCCAGGTGGCCCGTTTAACACCTACGCTCCGGCACTACATACCCCCGAGAGGTATGTAACACCAAACGGGCATCGTTTACGGCTAGGACTACCGGGGTATCTAATCCCGATCGCTCCCCTAGCTTTCGTCCCTCACCGTCAGACCCGTTCCAGGCAGACGCCTTCGCCACAGGTGGTCCCCATAGGATTATAGGATTTCACCCCTACCCTATGAGTACCTCTGCCCTCTCCCGGTCTCGAGCTTGACAGTATTCCAGGCACGCCTTACAGTTTGCTGTAAGATTTCACGAGGAACTTATCAAGCCGGCTACGGGCGCTTTAGACCCAATAACAGTGATCATAACTCGGGGTGCGGGTATTACCGCGGTGGCTGGCACCCGTCTTACCCACCCCTTATTCGCCCACCTATTTTCAGTGAGCAAAAGCTTTTGTTAAAACAAAAGCACTCCAGATTCCCTTGTCCTGCGTTAACAGATTGCAAAGGTTTCGCGCCTGCTGCGTACCGTAGTACCTGGATT